>Ga0302161_10000199_pt1 | contig 15494 bp, 14 predicted proteins | sample I_Fen_E2_1_FD_193498 | JGI IMG/M metagenome (GOLD analysis project Ga0302161, IMG submission 193498) | Peat permafrost microbial communities from Stordalen Mire near Abisko, Sweden - I_Fen_E2_1 | ecosystem: Environmental > Terrestrial > Soil > Wetlands > Permafrost | place: Sweden: Abisko...
TATTTTTATACGATAAGTATATTAGAGTAAATTAAAGTGTGAATTAGTGTGGGGGAGAAGATAATATGCCAGGGATTTATAATATAAATAATGGATATAATGTAAATACAAAGAAAGTTTCTAGCAAGTTAACTTTTGAAGTAGGGGAACGCTTTACAGGGAGAGTAGTTTCAAAGGGAGACGGAAAAGATGTTACAATAAAGTTAGCAGATGGTTGGCAATTTATTGCGGAACTTGAGGGTAATGTTGATTTAGATGACATCAAACTAGTTAAATTTCAAGTAGATGGATTTCAGAATGGAAAATTAAATCTAAAAATAGTAAAAGGATCTGAAGATGACGGAACAGTTGGAGATGAGAACTTCCAAGACGTTATTGAAAAAGAAGGACTTTCAAAGGAAGATATTGATATTTTAAAGAAAATGATTAAACATAATATTCCATTAACAAGAGAAAATATCAATCAAATTAAAGGATTAATTCAATTCAATGAAAAAATGACATCTAACTCCAAAGAAATAGATGCTTTTGTTCAAACATATCTTCAAAGTAAAGATATCTCAGTTAATAGTGAACAAGGGCAAGCGGTTAAGGAATTACTTACAAAATTTTTAGGTGAATTTAAAAAGATGACACCAGAAGATATACTTACATTTATAGAGAATAACTTGGATTTTACAGAAGAAAATATAAATAGTTTTAATAAATTATTTAAAGGAGACTCTTCAATAGAACAAATTCTTAAAAAAATAAGTAATTCACTTAACTCAATAGATATTTCAGATAGTATTGCAGATAATAATATTGAAACTATAATGAATAATAAATTAATAAATAAAGAAGCGGAATTAACTAAAAATACATTAGATAATAATACAACTTTAGCATCAAAAGCTTATAATGGAAATGATCCATTAGCTAAGAAAATAAATATATTAGATGTGCTAAAAACACTAGCAGGAAGTGAAAATAGCGAATTAGATATAGTTCAAAGAAATGCTAGCAAAGAAAGTAGCAATGCTAACTTTGAAAAATTAAATCTTTCAGCTTCATTAATTAAAAAGTTAGAGGAGCCTGAAGTAGTAAAATTAATTAAAGATACCATTGGAAATAGTATAACAACTAATGATACAACTAAGACTCAAGCAGAACGCCTTATAGAATCATCAAATAAATTTAAATTAGAAGGCATATTAAGCAATATAGAAAGTAAAGAAGTTAAACTTACAGATGGAGAATTTAAAGCTTTTAGCCAGTTGATAAATAATAACAATCAAGAAAAAGAAGTTTTACGAGAAAATGGACTCAATGATAAAAGCATTATTCAAGCTAAAGAAATTTCAACAAACGGTGTAAAGGAAACAGTTGTAATTAAAGAGAATTTATGGAAGTTAAATATTGAGGATTTGGGAAAAAGTAACTTAGATAACAGAGAAGCAATAAAAGCTGAAATGAAGGATAAAATCAATAGTATAAGAGATATAGTGAAAAATTTAATAGCTCAAACAGATGTAAAAGAAACTGGATATGAAAAGATAATGAATTTAGTAAAAGCAAATATTAATGACTTTAAAGTATTCAATTCTATTAGTAATGAGTATTATTATTTAAATATTCCTATAACAGCAGATAGTAATGAATATCCTTGTAAACTTATAATAAAAGATAATAGAAAAGATGGTAAAAAAATAGATTCAACTAATGCTAAAATGGTTGTTAGTGTAAAAACTACAAATTTAGGCGAAGTTGATGGATATTTAACTATGAGAGAAAATAAGATTGATGTAAAATTAAAATGTGAAAGTAATTTTACTTCAGTTTTAAATAATAATAAATCAAAATTAGTTAATGGGTTAGCAACATTGGGGTTATTTGTTAATATAAGTGTATCAGCTAAAGAGAAACCTATAGATTTAGTCAATTGTAGAAATTTCTTTAATGATTTGACTATTTCTACTATTGACATTAAGGTATAATTTAATCAGTTAATAATTAACAGTTAGTAATTAACAGTTTAGGAACAAAACCCTCGGGGTTTTAGAAAAAATATTTATTTAAGAAATTCAAAAGGGAAAAGTGATGCTCAAAATCTTGTATTTGGTTAGCAGAACTTTCTCTTTGAGCTTCATCTATAATTATTAACTGTGCACTGTTAACTGAAGTAAGGGGTGTACAAAGAGATGAATCAGACAAAAAGGGCAGCAGCATTAAAATATGAATTTAATAGTGACGCTCCAATAGTGACAGCAGCTGGAATGGGACATATTGCAGACAAGATACTAGAAAGAGCAGCAGAAAATGAAGTACCAATAGTCTATAATAAAGAATTAACTGATTTATTATGCAATGTAGATGTTGGAGATGAAATTCCTGCAGAATTATATGAAGCAGTAGCACATGTAATAGCTTTCCTTACAGATTTAGATAAGAGGAGATAAGATAAGGCATATTCAAAAATATACATTGCATATTTGACTTGTTAATTCTTTCATATGCCTAATAGAAAGGTGATAAATAGATGGCACTTTATACTATTTCAGATTTGCACTTAGGATTTAATGTTGAAAAGCCAATGGATATTTTCGGTGATAAATGGAAAAATCATTCTCGAAAGATAAAAGAAAATTGGCTTAGTAAAATAACAGAAGAAGATACGGTGCTTATAGCTGGAGATATATCTTGGTCATTAAAAGAACAAGATAGTAAATATGATTTAGACTGGATAAATGAATTACCAGGGAAAAAGATTATAAGTAAGGGTAATCATGATTATTGGTGGGGAAGTATTTCAAAATTAAACAGTATGTACGAAAATACTAAATTTCTACAAAATAATTTTTATGTTTATGAAGATTATGCTATATGTGGAACCAGAGGATGGATATGTCCTGGTGGAGATAAATATAGTACCAAGGATCAAAAAATATATAGTAGAGAGCAACTAAGATTAAGACTTTCTTTAGATGCTGCAAAGAAAAATGGATTTGAAAAGATTATAGTTATGCTTCATTATCCTCCAACAAATGAAAACTTTGAGGAATCTGAATTTACCAAGATAATAAAAGAGCATAAAGTAGATAAAGTTATATACGGGCATCTACATGGCCCTGTATTACTTGGGAAATTATTAAATGGATATTTTGATGAAATAGAATATATACTAACATCAGCGGACTATCTTGATTTCAACCCGAAAAGAATAATTTAAGTAGGTACATAATAATAAGCTATCTAAGTATAAACTTAGATAGCTTATTATTATGTATAAATTTCACAATTACAATAAGTTTGTTATTGAATTGTTAATATTTTTTATAGCATCTTTTTGAGTATGAAGACTTGAAGCAATTTCTTTAGATAAAGCTTCATGTTCTTGGAAAACAACGCTAATATTATCTATTGATGATATTACAGTATCTTTTGCAGCAGAAGCGCTGGTTAAGTTTTCTATACAAGTAGTAATTTCTTCAGTAGCATCGTCAATAGAAGTTTTTATGTCAGAAAAACTATTTTTAGCATCTTCTAATGAATTATGTTGAGTAGATAAAGCAGAATTACCAGAATTCATGGCATTAGATGCTTTTAAAATATCTACTTTAATTTCTTCTAATATGCTAGTTATACTTTGAACAGCAAGTTTTGAATTTTCAGCAAGCTTTCTAACTTCACCGGCAACAACAGAGAAGCCCTTACCAGCATCACCAGCTCTAGCAGCTTCAATGGCTGCATTTAATGATAGAAGATTAGTTTGACTTGCTATTTGACTTATAGAATCAGTTATACTATTTACAGATTCTAGCTTTGATACTAAGGCATTTACTGTTGAAGTTGAAACAGTGAATGCATTTTCAAGATCATTTAGTGATGTATCCAAATTATCAATGGTATTTAAACCTGTATCAGCAAGCTTATCAGTATCTAATACTTTAATATGAACATTAGTAATGTTAATTGCTAAATTCTCCATATCTGAACTGAAACTAGATAATATATTTCTAGCATTACTAATTTCTCTATTTTGAGATTCACTATTAGATGCTAAAGATGAAGCAGAAGATGTAATATCGTTAATAGAACTAGCTATTATATTAGAGCCATTTTTTAAATCATTAATTTTATTACTTAATTCTTCTTTATTAGTATCAGTATTACTAATTACATTCTGAGAAGTTTGTGAAAATTTATCCTCATTAGTTTGTCTGTTTTTAAAAATTCCCATTGTATATTCCCCCTATTATAAAATAAAAAGTACATTTTTAAACATTTGTAATTTTAATTAAATCTTTGCCAATACGAGCCATTTCTTTAATCTTATATGAAGAATTTGTACTAACAATAGTTCTTGAATACCATAACAATGCATTTTGATAGTCTTCTAATTTTCTGTTTAGCTCACCAAGCAGATACATTAAAGAGTCTCTTTGTAATCCATACATAGGAAAAATTTCCTTTGTATAAGCATTATTAAAACCTTCAAGAGCTTGTCTTAGAAATAATGTTTCTAGAGCACTATCTTCTAATAACCTATACATCCAAGCAATTTTTAATGAAATCATAGCATTTGTACTATCTGGAAGATTAACAAACATGGCGTTTAATAAAGCTAATTTATAACGCTCAATTGCTAATTTTTCATCCAAAATATCAGGATATGCTCTTGGTTTCCATTTTGGAGTTACATTGCTTAGAACAAGTTCTTTTTTATGAGATTTAAGGTTTTCAAAATCTGATTTCATTGCAGCATAACCACAAGAATTACATAAGCAAACATCATAGAAATACGGATTTGCAACAGAATATCTTACAAAAAAATCAGAATCTTTAGAAATAACTCTCGGTGACTTAGATTTTACAGTTTTAGTTTTAAAATGTGCGTCACAAACAGGACAAATTACCTGTTTATCAAATAGATGATTTTGTATGTCAGTATCGTTCATTATTTAGTCACCTCGTTAAAAGTACATTAATTAAAAAATTTAATATTACATCTAGATTATATCACATTAAACAATTACATAAATAGGTTATCAAAAAATTTTCATAAGTTTATTTATTAATAATTACACATAATTTAAAGTTTTTGATATAATAGATAAGAATGATATTGAGAAATGATGTTAGGCATATGAAAGAAAATAGCAATTAAAAGATGTTATATATATTTTGTAGTGTGCCTTATTAAAGGGTGGTATTATGGCAATAAATGATTGGAAGATTTTTTTAATGCCTTACGAGCAAGCTGTAGATGAGCTGAAGGTTAAATTAAAATCAATTAGAAAAGAATATAGAAAAAAAAATGAGTATTCACCTATAGAATTTGTAACTGGAAGAGTAAAAGAAGTATCAAGCATGTTAGAAAAAGCTAACAAATTTGAAATTCCTATAGACAGAGTTAGGTATGAACTTGAGGATATTGCAGGCATAAGAATAATGTGTCAATTTGTTGATGATATAGATACTGTTGTTGAGATATTAAGAGGTCGTAGAGATATGAAAATTCTTTATGAAAAGGATTATGTAAGAAATGTTAAAGAAAGTGGTTATAGAAGTTATCATATGATAATAAAGTATCCAGTAAATATGGCAGAAGGAGTAGTTGAAATTTTAGCAGAATTTCAAATAAGAACATTAGCAATGAACTTCTGGGCAACAATAGAACATTCTCTTAATTATAAATATAAACAACATATACCAGAACAATTAAAAGAGAAACTTAAGCGTTCTGCAGATGCAGCATTTAGGTTAGATGAAGAGATGCTAGAAATTAAAGATGAAATTAAGGATGCTCAAAAATTATTTGAAGTTAAATCTCATTTGATTTCGAACATAATGAATTCACTGTTAACCTTGATTTCATTAGGTAAGGAAGCAGAGGCATCTAGATATCAAAAGACTTTAAACAAGTTGATAGAAGAGGGCGAAGTTTGGGAATTGAACAGTTTACTTTTTTCTGTTAAGAAAGAAATTGAAAAATATAAAGATTAGGAAGGTATATATTTATGCGTATACCTAGCCGAAATAAGGGATATGCGTTTGTTACAGTTGCTGAGGATTTAGCTGTGAATTTCTAACAGTAGAAGTTGCACCATTTCTGCATGCTCCCAATATATATTGGGACAAGTAAGAATGGAACAACTTCTACTGAAGAAATATCTACAGCTAAATCCTCTGATGCAACACTACACAAAAGCATATCCCTTATTTATAGTTTTGATGTACGCTCAAGTATAGCCAATGTTGAATATCAAGTAAAATATAAGATTTGCGTATCATGATGTAAGGGAGAAAATTAATGGATAGAGATGAGATATTACTAAAATTGAAAAAAAATCCTGAATATATTAAAGACTTAAATGAAGTAGATGAAGAATTAGAAATATTTATAGTTAAAAATAATGGAAATAATATTAAATATATTGAAGAACCTAGCAGAGAAGTTCAAAAACAAGCTATTAAGAGCACTCCTTTGTCTGTTAAATATATTAAAAATATTGATAAAGAGATTGGAATAATGTGTGTTAAAAGCTTATGGAATTCATTAGAATTAATAAATAATCCAATCAACGAGATAATAGAAGAAGCTATTAAAACTAAGGGATGGGCTATACAATTTGTAAAAGAACCAAGTGAAGAATTGCAGCTGTTAGCAGTAAGTAAAGACTATGATTCAATTAAGTATATAGAAAATCCTTCTGAAAATGTTCAACTTGCAGCCGTAGAGAATTATTATGTAGCAATTAGATTTATAAAAAATCCAAGTCTAAAAGCTAAGGTAAAAGCTGTAATATTAAATGGAGAAGCTATAAATTACATTTCTAACTATGATTTAGATGATATAAAGGTATTTATTCATGAAAATATAAATGTCGTTAAGTATATTTATGAAAGTATTGATGTAGATATAGTGATTGATATTCTTAAAGAAAAAATTAAAGATGATAATATTGAAAAGAAATACATTGAAAATTTCTTAGAATTAGAAATTTTAGAGATGGATAAAATCAATTTCATTAGAGAATATGGAAGTAAAAATGCTAAAAAGATATTAGTAGATTATAAATTATCAATGTAAGGCAAAGGAAACAAAATAGCAAGAGTCCATTTTGTTTCATATCCTAAGAATAGAGGTGGAAATTTTGAATTATTCAGAGTGTTTAAGTACAGTGGATTTAATAATTGCATCAAATGATGTTCCTTTAATTATAGGAGAAAGTGGCGTTGGGAAAACTTCTTTAGTTAAATATATAGCTAAAAATAATAAATATTATTTAGTTACACTAGATGCTAATTTATTAAAAGAAGGAGAAATTGGAGGATTACCTATAGTTGAAAATAGAATGACTATATATGCAACACATAATAAACTTATTGAAATTGAAAAAGCATTAAAAGAAGATAAAAGCAGAAATGTTATTTTATTTATAGATGAATTAAATAGATGTGATCATGCAGTAGCTCAAGAACTTATGAATCTCATTTTAAATAAAGAAATTAATGGATATGTTCTAGATGAGAGAGTTAAGGTAATTGCAGCAATGAATCCATCTAATAAAAATGATGGCTTTTATAATAGCCAATATGATGTTGTAGATATGGATCCTGCTCAAGAAGATAGATTTGTATGGGTAAATCTTGATTCAGATATTAAGGAATGGATTAAGTGGGGAATGAGCATTGATGGAAATATTAATGAACATATTATAGAATTCTTATCTACTTTCCCAGAATATTTACATATGCCAAATGCTGATGAGACTATAAAGGCGACCCCAAGAAGTTGGGAAAGAATATCTAAAGCATATGAAATATATTTAAAAAATAAAGAAAAGTATTCTTTTGATATATTTTTAAATGTTGTAAAAGGAAATGTTGGAGTAAATATTGCAAATGATTTTGGAAATTTTTTAATTAATTTAAAAAAACCTCTAATAAGGGTAGAAGATATATTTAACAATGAAATTTTTAATTTTGAATTAAAAGAAAAAATAGAAAAAGAAAACCATTCAAGATTATACATATTAGCAAAAAATTCAGTAAGATATTTAGAAAATATGCCTATAGAAAAAAACTTGAAACTATTTTCAGAACTTCTAAACCTATATCCTAGGGACTTAAGACTTGGAATAATGAAGGAAATAAAACGAGATTATAAGGACGGAATATATAAAGAATTATTAGAAAATGAAGAATTCTTAGATGCATTTTTCAATATATTCAAGTAAGAGTGTGATAGATACATATGGTGAAAACTAGACTTTTGTGTATGATCCGCCGAAATGAAGGTCATGCATTTCTCGTTTGGATATATCATAGTATAAGTAACTTAGAAGGTGGGTATCTATATATGCTTCAATAATGAGAATTTAAAATATTGATGGAACTATAATTTGATATTATCAAAAATATGCCTTAATTATAGTTGAATTTTCCGCTGTAGCCCCCTATTAAATTATTAATAAAAATGCTTTTCCTAAAGTATTATAATATGATGGAATTGTAAATATATTACAAAATAATAAGAAGGAGGTAACGTATGGATTTTGAAGAAAAGAGGCAACAGCTCTTAAAAGAAGCATATTCATTAGAGGAAAGTATTAAATTTGATGATGATTACAAAAGAAATTTTTTTGAATTAGTTGAAGATGTTATCTTGTATTTATTACAAACTCAAGATGCTTTTTTTGGACAATTCATGCTTAGAATAAGACGAGGCATAGATATTAATATAACTGTCCCAATAGCTACTATTCCTAAACGTGATGGTTTTAATATGTACTATAATCCCTTTTTATTTTTAAATTGTAGCAAAAAAGAAATGGCAGCTTTATTTAAACATGAAATATATCATATAATGAACTCTCATTTTGAAAGAGAAAAAAAGCTGAAGGATAGATTTAACAAAGAAGCTATAGGCGTTGCATTAGATATTTCAATAAATCAATACATAAAGGATTTACCGGCATATAGCAAAAAAATCAATTCAATAAATATGGAATATAATTTATCACTTGAGGAAAATAGAAGTATTGAAGAATATGCAGAAGAAATTTATAAATCAATTAAATCAAGGATTAAAGTTAATAAAATAAGTAAAGATGACGATTTAAAATTTAAAATAGATATTACAAAAGCACATGAATTGTGGGAAGAAATACAATTAAGTGAAGAGGATATTAAAGGTTTAACTAAGAAAACTGCCATAAGTGCTTATAATAAAAATACTCCAAAGGGACTAGAAAATATAATTTTAGCATATGAAGAAAAAGCTGAAGTACCGTGGCAAGTTATTCTTAAAGATGTTTTACCAACTGTAAAATCAGGATATAAAAAAACAATAACAAGAAGAGATAGAAGGCAACCAGATAGATTAGATTTGAGGGGAAGACTACCAAAAAATGAAACAGAACTGATTGTAGCTATTGATATAAGTGCTAGTATGAAAGATGATGATATGCATAGAATATTGGTAGAAATATTATCCATAACTTCAAGTACTAAAAATAAAGTTACAATTATTGAGTGTGATAATGAAATTAGAAATATATATGAACTTAGAACTGAAAAAGATATACACAGTAGATCAAAAGATAATGGATCAACACAATTTACACCAGTATTTAAATATATTATTGATAATAATTTAAGAAATGTTGTATTAATATATTTTACGGATGGGATTGGAGAAAAAGAATTAAGTATAAAACCAATTAATAAAAAGACAATATGGGTAGTATCTGGTAATGAAGAACTATCTTTAAAAAATCCATATGGGGACGTAAAAAGAATAAATGCAGAAAGAAAGGAAGTCATAGAGGGAAATATAGGATTAAAAATGCTTAATGAAGAAATACATGAATGGGCTAGATAAGGAATAGTGTTATTTTCTTTCATATGCCTAATTTTAAATATGCAAACATAAGCTTATATGTTAAAATGAGTTGTAAGGCTGGAGGGATATGCTTGATAAAAAGAATAAAAAATATAGATTATATGATGCTAATATCTGTACTTCTTATAGTCAGTGTGATAGTAAATATATATGCGCTATTTAAACTAAATAATTATAAATATAAAATAGGGCAGCAATCTTATATTGAAATTGAAGACGTTAAGCAAAGAAATGAGAGCAATATGGAAATATTATCAAAAAGCATTGAAAATGGTAGTATAAAAAATGAAGAATTGCTAAAGCTTTATAGAAACTATGATGTTATAACGAGTGATATAATAGATTTGTGGCAACAATATGGAGAATATACACAAAATTCAGTATCAATATTCTCTAAAAAAATAGAAACAAATAAAATAATGGAAAATGATATACATGGAAAAATTAAAGAATATATGTTATCTATTTTAAATAGGGAAATGAAAAGTGAAAAAAGTAAATTGCAATTAGAAAATGAAGATTTGCAATCTTTCAAAGATATGCAGGAAATTTCTTCGAGAATATATGAGTATCTTAATAAATTTAATGAAGAAACATTAAAGGGAATTGTAGGAGAAAATAAAGAAAAGAAGGTTATAAAAAATCATTATTGGATAGATATGTTAGAAGGTATATATGATATAAGTGATGATTATGTGAATTTACAGTGGAAAATAGAAGCAGCAGATGTAGACGCAATAGAATAGTTAAAAGGAAACTTAAGGTTTACATGAGTTCGATCAGTACTCACAGAGTAAGCGACCATTATCAAATCATAGATGCCCACAGGGAAAGTTCGAAGAACGAAATATAAAATGCTCATAGAGAAAGTTCAATTAACCAAATGTGAAATTTGGAATTTCACTTTTCGATTCTCACTTTTGAGATGTCTGCTTAACCGATTCACACTAATTTTATAAGGAAGATAACGCCCTTTGGTCGTTAATTAAGTTCGAATAACCAAATACAAGATGTGGATTCTCACTTAGCTCACTTATAAATAAAAAAATGTAGAATAAATATTTTCACATTTATTCTACAATGATTGCTTAAATAGAATTTAGTGGCATCCACTACAAGAGCCGCCACAGCCACCTTCAGGTGCAATGACAGGCTTTAGACTTAAGCCGTTGCCTTCATTTTCTTCTGAAGAAAGGATTATAAAACCACCAAATTGTTCTATTAGACTTTTTTCATATATAAATGAAATGTCGTTGATTTTTTCAACTTCATCTGCATCAGTAGCTTCTGAAACGGATATATTAAAAATTGGACCGCTACATGCAAAGCCAGCAAAATTTAGTCTAATATTGAAATCAGTTATTTTATTTTCTTCTAAAAAAGCTTTAAACTCATTATAAGCTTCTTCGCTTATATTAACGTTTTTCATATAAACACCTACTCTACAAAATATTAATGAAAATAAATCATTAACTTTAGTATAGCATATATATATCGAAATAAAAAGTGAATTTAATGGTTATATTATGAGGAATAATGTGCTATTATATTATGGTTTGTTAAATATATAAATGTAATAGTTATACAAAATTATATTAGTTATGAAAATTAAAAATTTACTGTAAATTGATAAATATAAAGCAAAACTTTTGATGCAAATATTTCAAGAAGGGGAATTAACTATGAAACCATATAATAAAAATTTTGTGTTCCAAGAGATGAATAGATACAATGAATTAATTAATCCAGGAACTTGTGGTAATTATAAGATAATTAAAAATATCATAAAAAAACAAAATTTACAAGGATATATGTATGAAAATAAAGAAGAATATAATATAGATGCAATTCAATTATATAAGAATAATGTTAGTTTAATGAAATTAACGCCTAAAGAAATAGAAAGTTCTTATTCAACTATTCATTTTGCTTCTGGAAGAGTGGGAATTGTGGGGCTCGGGATTGGATATGTAGTTCAAGAAATTGCAAAAAAATGTAATGTTAAAGAAGTTTTAGTATATGAAATTAGTGAAGAAATAATCAAATTATACAATCAGAACTTTCCCCAAAATGAAAAAATAAAAATAATTAGAAGTGATGCTTTTAAAGTTAAAAGAGAAAAATTTGATTTCTTTTATGTAGATATATATGAATATAAATTAACTTCAAAAATAGTAGAAGATTACAAAATTTTTAAAGAATTACATGAAATCGAAGAGTACGCTTTTTGGGGGCTAGAACACTTTTTGTTAAGTTGTAAATATGAAGATATAGTATGGGTATATATACCTGAAAATTGGATTTCAATGAGTAAAAAAGCGTATGAATCATTGGATTCATCAGGATATATTAAGGAATATAAGCCTTTAGATGAGGATTTAGTAAGAAAAATACTATTAGAATTTAAAGAAATATTGAATACAGAGGAATAGGGAATATTTAAAAAAATTAATGCACAATGTACATTTAAACTGCACATTGTGCATTGTACTTTAATTAAGATTAATATATATTGGTAACTCAATTATAAACAAGGCTCCTGAGGTTGAATTGCTAGCACTAATTTTACCATTTAATTTTTCAACAACATTCTTGCTGATGGATAGTCCAAGTCCACAATTTCCTTTTGCTCCCTTGTAGAATCTTTCAAATATATTAGGAAGTTCATTGCTTTGAAAGCCTGGACCATCATCAGCTATGGTGAGTTGTATTTTATTATTAGTTATTACTTTTAAGTCTACAATAACAAATCTATCTGCATATCTTATACAATTGCTAACTATATTAGTAATTGCACGAGAAAGTTTTTCCTCATCTCCATGAATTTGAACTATTTCTTCGGGTAGCTTGGTAGTAATAGTTATGTTACTTTTTTCAGCAATCAAATTCATTCGATTTACACATCTATTTAGCAAGTCATTAAAATTTAAGTTACTATAGTTATAGTTTTCTTCAATTGCATCAAGACGTGATAAGTATAATAAATCTTCTACCAAATTAGTCATACGTTTAATTTCATCAAGTATAATAGGAACAGCACTACTACTCTCAACAACAGCATATTTAATACCTTCAGTATAGCTTTGAATGGACATAAGCGGAGTTCTAAATTCATGAGATACATTTTGCAGAAAAGTTTTTTGAGCTTTATCATAGGTTTCAAGTTTTTCAGACATGATATTAATATTATTCACTAATTCATGCAATTCATCGTATACGGGCATTTCAATTTTATTTCCAAAGTTTCTTTCTGAAATATTACTTATATACTGATTAAGGTGAGAAAATGGTTCGGATATTTTCTTGGATACACGAGACGAAAATATTATAGTAATTAAAGCAGAAAAAATAAGTATAAGTAAAAGAATTATATTTATAACTAATTGGAGTTGATTTATCTGCTGAATATTTGAGTATATGATTATCCAACCTAAACCAAAAGAGTTTTTATCTGATACAGGTTTTATAATCGCTATGTATTTAGTTCCAGATATATTAAAGTTTAAGTACTTCTCTTGGTCAACTTTCTTAGTTTTGTTAATTTCATTTGTTAGCTGTTTCATAAAATCAGCAGAAGCAGAATTAGGTTTCTCTGGAGAAGGAGTAATTATATTTTTATCTTGATCTAGTAATATAAAGTCTGCATTTAATATAGTAAGGGGCTCTTTAAGTGAACGGTCTAACATAAAATAATATCTAAAAGGATCATTAGTGCCTTGTTGATCAGTAGATGGAAGTCTATTATTTTGGGCATCGTGATTAGGAGGAGGCATTGGTGGAACTTTTGGAAAAAAGTCTGGCCCATGTTGCAATGCGGTATCTTCAGCATTTGTTGCTATTTTATTTAACTGTGCTACAATATCTTTTTCAAGGTACAAACGTATGGCGACATTAAATATTATTGTAGTCAACGTAGTTAACATAATAATTACAATAATGTTATATTTGAAAATTCTCCATTTTATTGTATTTCTTGTCATAAAATCATTCCTCATCTTTTATTGTGAAACCAAATCCCCATATTGTCTCAATTTTTAACTTAGAACCAACATCAGAGAGTTTTTTTCGAATCCTTTTTATCATATCATCAGTGGCCCTAGTTTCTACTTTATTTTCAAAGCCCCAAACTTTATCTAAAAGTTCACTACGGCTAATAGCTCTATTTTTATTTTTTATAAGGTAATAGAGTAAGGATAATTCCATTACTGTAAGATTTAAGGGGCTACCATTAACGTGCACTTGTTTAGTATCGAAATTTATTAGAATATCAGAGATATTAACAAGTTGATTATTATTAATAGGAGACTTGTCCAAGTCCATTCTTCTAAAAATACTATTTATTCGAGCAATGAGTTCTAATGGACTAAAGGGTTTAGTAAGATAGTCATCGCCACCTAGTTTAAAGCCAGTTAATTTATCAGGCTCTGTATCTTTAGCAGATACAATTATTATTGGAACATGACTTTTAAGACGGATTAATGAGCAAAGTGCATATCCATCTATCTCAGGCATCATGATATCTAATATCAACATATCTGCCTGTTTTCTATTGAAAGCTTCGAGAATGGAGAGTCCATTATTAAATATTTCTACGTCAAAACCATCTTTAACCAAAAATGATTTTATAATATTACAAATATTGATTTCATCATCAGCGATATATATTAATTTGTTATCCATGAATTTAATTCACCTCAAAGTATATTTTACCATATACTCAGTAGAATATTATTTTAAATTTAAGCGGATTGAAGTTGCCACAGATTTGCCACAAAGTTGCCACAACATTACGTTAGATTATAAGGCATATATTTCGATATAACTATTATAGGATAAAATATATGCAGGGACGCAGATTAAAGGAGACAATGATATGAATACAATAAGTAATAGTCAAAGCACCATTGATGTGTATGCTCTAAAAAGAATACAAGAAGCGAAGGCTTTGGAAGAAGTCAAAATCCAACAACGTGAAAAAAAGCAAGAGGAAACTGATTCTATCTTAATTAGTCAACAAGCGATTCAAGCCATACAAGTTTCATCAAGTAGCAGTCCTTTAGATAGTTTAGTGTCTGCAGGAACAATTACTCAAGATCAAGCAAATGCCATTCAAAGTGTTTTTCAATCTGGAGGAAAGGAAATTCAAGCTTCAGGAACATATAGTAATAAAACTAAATTTCAAAATCCTTTAGATAGTTTAGTATCTGCAGGAACAATAACACAAGATCAAAAAGATAAAATTCAAAGTACTTTTCAATCTGTAATTCAAGCAAATAAACCAAGTTCTGAAACAACTAATACAAGAACAAATCCATTAGATAGCTTAGTAACAGCTGGAACAATTACACAAGAACAAGAAGATGTAATACAAAGTGCTTTTGAAGCAGCAAGGCAAGCTCATAAATCAAGTGCATCTGAAGCAAATAATACAAGAACAAATCCATTGGATAGCTTAGTAACAGCTGGAGCAATTACACAAGATCAAGAAGATGCAATACAAAGTGCTTTTGAAGCAGTGAGGCAAGCTCATAAACCAAGTGCATCTGAAGCAACTAATACAAGAACAAATCCATTGGATAGCTTAGTAACAGCTGGAGCAATTACA
>Ga0302161_10000201_pt1 | contig 15423 bp, 14 predicted proteins | sample I_Fen_E2_1_FD_193498 | JGI IMG/M metagenome (GOLD analysis project Ga0302161, IMG submission 193498) | Peat permafrost microbial communities from Stordalen Mire near Abisko, Sweden - I_Fen_E2_1 | ecosystem: Environmental > Terrestrial > Soil > Wetlands > Permafrost | place: Sweden: Abisko...
TATTGAAAAAAATCAGTATAACATTACATTCAGCTTTAAAAATCCTCAAGGAGGATTAGAAGAAGGTTTAGCTGGAGTTGATATGATTGAACTTTTAGTTGCAGGATACAACAAAGATAACTCACATCAAGTTTATGGATGTTATATTCCAGGTGAAATTCAAAAAAGACGCGATAGCGAAGATAAGAACAATGAATATGGTAGTTCATGGATAGGGCAGGGTGATGTGGTCTCAAGAATTGTTCTTGGATTTGATGGGCGTATAGGCAATGTTCAATATACTAAAGAAGCTATGCTCATTCAAGGAGAGACACAAATATTTGAAGAGCTGAAAAGTCTTGAATATGCAATCCAATGGGGGACAATGACATTACAGGATGGAATTGACTTCTGTACTTTGATGATTCAGACAACATCTGCAATGCAAAGATTCTCGGATGGAATAAATGCTGATCCTGGAGATATGCCAGGAGTTGGAGGCCCTATTGACGTAGCTGTAATCACCCCGGACAAAGGATTTGTTTGGATTAAAAAGAAAAAGCTTAAATTTGAAGAGAATGAAGTTGAAATGGATTAAATTCTATTTAAATTTTGAAAAATATCTAGGTAAATTTTGAAAATTAGAATAATAAAAAAATTTGAATAGTTTCTCAAAATTTTCAGTATGAAATAACAGAATTTTATAAACCAAAAACATGATAATAACGGATTATGAAGACACGATTTGAAATTGATTCTCACGAATATAAAGGACAATTAAACCTCGATTTAACCATCAAAAGTGGTCAGACATCCCAACCTGCATGGCTCCATAAAGATGACTATTTTCTCGAGCTTGTAGCAATTGAAGGAAAGCAATGTCTTATTAAAATAAGACAGGAGTACAATGATTTAGAATCTCCCTTGGAAATTTTTGCAGAATCAAGTGAAGATGTTGAAGAAGATTCTATCAGAGAATCTGTAATGGAAATATTCGGTTTAAATGATGATCTAAATGATCTATACGATTTTTTAAGGAAAGATCCTGAACTTGAACCGAGTATTAACTTCTGCAAGGGATTAAGACTATTCAAAGCTCATAATCCATTTGAATGTATTATATCCTCAATTTCTTCTGCTAATTGCTCCATTATACGTTGGAATAGGTCCATTAATGATATTAAAATGAAATGGGGTGAAAAGTTTAAATTTGATTCAGGAATCTTCTATACATTTCCTTCTCCCGAAACTCTTAAAAACGTGCCAGAACATGACCTTGAGGAAATGCAACGCAGCGAAGACCATCTTTCTAAGGAATTTATATTTGAAAAAAACCTAAAAAGCTGTGGAGTTGGTTACAGGGCCAAGTTCATCATAAAAGCAGCAGAAATGATTGGGAATCAAATTGATATCAATAAACTAACTAAACAAAGTTACGATGCTGCTTTCGATTCGCTGCTCCAACTGCCGGGAGTAGGTCCCAAAGTCGCTGACTGCATATTATTATATGGATTTGGATATAGAAACTCATTCCCAGTCGACGTCTGGATTGGGCGCATTGTATCAGAATTATACTTTAACGGAGAGGAAATAAAACCTCCAAAAGCTCGTTTGTTTGGTATGGAAAAGTTCGGGAATTATGCAGGCTATGTACAGCTTTACATGTTCCACTATGCAAGAAAATCGGGTCTTTTAGATTCTCTTAAAAAATGAGGATAATACTTCTTCGAATTTAATTCCTCATAAATTATCTTTTCAAAATATAATTGACCTTAAAAAAATGAATTAATTAGTTGTGATAAATAAAGTATCATGATTGGGTGATTTCATGGCAGGAATATCCGATAACCTCGAAGAATTTAGGAAAATATCACAAAAGCATTACAAGACTCTTATAGAAGGTCTTGAAGAGAAATACTGCTGGAAGTGTCCAATGCGAACCAATAGCTCTGAAGCGTTTTGTAGAGAAGTGGACAGTTGGGTTCGTCTTTCAGGTGCTTTTGAAATGGGAGTTCAAGATCATTTGAAGGAAAGGGGAATACCTAGTGATTGTCTTGAGGTGTTGGCTGCTAAAATACTTGAAAAAAAAATGAGAGCTAATCATATATCTCCAAATTTCCAGAAACTCATCATTTTAAAAGTTGAAGAAGATTTGGCACATGGAGTGAAAAATGGAAACTTTCTTCTGATAAAGGAAAATCCAAGAACTTTGAAAAATGGAGATATGGTATTATTACCACGAGCCTGCCCACTGTCAATTTTTTGGTTCTCTAAAATCAGTTATTTGCAAAAAATGCCCCTAAAAATCTTTACAATTAATAAGGTATTCCACAAATCAGGAGTAAAGTATATAAAAACGGACGATGGGCTCGAAATACCATTAGAATATGTTTATGGTGTTATTTTCAAAATAATTGATGTAAATGATAGTATTTTTTCAGAGCTTCGTTTGAGTGATGTTTAAATCAATATAAAGTTCTACTTTAAAAAACCTTAATATCCGTATAATATGAAGACCATAAAATTACTCTAAAATTAAAAGAATATCTATTTCCATCTATCTTAATGCTGAAAAGCCGTATAGAGAATTAAATAATAGCAATAATATCAGCTAGTACATTGTGCCAATCATGAACATTAATTCTGTTGCTTCCTAAAGTATTCCTAGCACTATTAAACGTGTTTTTTTCGTTTGTAACACCAACTAAATTTTTTTTATAACTTGTTTTTCTTTCATTAATATCGTCATTTTTCTCTATTTAACAGATTATTTGGAATCCTTTTAATATATTAGGGTTATTTTATCCCAAATTTATATTTAAAGCATTAATTAGCTTCATAAAAAATCTATCGTCTGGTAGAATAATTAAATATCAGAAATAATATAACTTATTTAGGTCATGATTATGAACGGAGATAAGGAAAAAAATAAACATGAACGATCTGAGTATGGGATGGGATCTGGTACTAAAATAGAAAATAAAGATATAATAACCCTGAAAAAAAGGATCATAAATATGTTGTCATATTCTTCTCTGAAAGAGATTTCAGACGTGATTATGAATGAATCTAAACGTCTTACAAGAAGTAAAAACTGTTATTTGGCTTATGTGGATCCAGAAAATAAAGACAGTGTTGGAATCTCATTTTCCCATATGACAGGAAAATGTCAGATTTACGCGGATAAGGGCGAAGCACGTTTTATGATAAGGAAGGATGGTACATATGGAGGACTCTTAGGATACTCTTTAGACACAGGAGAATCATTTTATATTCATAACCCGTCACAACACCCTGCAGCTCATGGACTACCAGAAGGCCATGTTCCTGTTTTACAATTCCTTTCAGTTCCAGTTAAATATGATAGCAATATACTTGGCCAGATTGTCCTAGGGAATCCTGAGAATGATTATACTTCTTTTGATGTTGATTTAGCAGATGCAATAGCTGATATTTATGCTATTGCCCTCAAAAAAATACTCTGAAAATAATAATAAAAAATTGAATATAATTAAATTTATAATTTTTATAAAAAAAATAAGTAAAAATTTATCAAAATTTGTTTTGAACTATTCTTCCACTACAGTTACTTTATTCATTACATCATTGGGCTGGATTTTGTTAACAACATCCATTCCCTTAATAACTTTACCAAAAACTGTGTGTATTCCATCGAGATGTGGCTGCGGACTGTGTGTAATAAAAAATTGACTTCCACCAGTATCCTTTCCAGCATGAGCCATTGAAAGAGCGCCAGTACCATGTTTATGCTCATTTATCTCACATTTTATAGTATAGCCCGGGCCACCTGTTCCATTTCCTTTAGGGCATCCTCCCTGAATAACAAAGTTCGGTATTACCCTGTGAAATGTTAATCCGTTGTAGAAGCCTTCGTTTGCAAGTTTTTCAAAATTTGCAACTGTATTCGGTGCTTCTTTATCAAAAAGTGTGATTACTATACTGCCTTTATCCGTTTCGATTGTTGCCTTTTTCATTTTATCACCAGATATTCAAAAATTTAATTGTTTTAAAATTCTATAACTCATTCTTAATCAAGTCTTTCATATGATAAAAACGTTTAATAAACCATGAAATCCAAATAATTAACAACAAAAATTAACTTCTTAATTTTTCTGAAAAAGGTTTTATCATTGAAAAATTAGGGATTAAGATATTAAATTAAGTTAAAAATGAATTTAACAAGTTTTAAGGTGATTGAATGAATACAAATGAAATTATGGATATGGACGAGGAATACGTAATGCATACATACGGACGACAGCCAATAGCCCTTGTAAAGGGTAAGGGATCTGTTATTTGGGATGCTGAGGGAAAATCTTACATAGACTGCGTTGCAGGGATTGCTGTTAACAACGTTGGGCACGCAAATCCTAAAGTAGCCGAAGCCATTTGCAATCAGGCAAAAAAACTCATTCATACGTCTAACCTGTACTACACCGAGGAACAAGTTACATTAGCAAAACTACTATCAGAAATATCATCTCACCAGAAAGCTTTTTTTTGTAACAGTGGTGCTGAAGCTAACGAGGGAGCAATAAAGCTTGCCCGTAAACACACAGGAAAAGGGGAGATAATATCAATGAAAAATTCATTCCATGGTAGAACCATTACAACCATCACTGCAACCGGCCAAACAAAGTATCAAAAAGGTTTTGGACCTCTAACACCTGGTTTTAAACATGTACCCTACAACGATGTTGAAGTGGTGGCAGATGCAATTGGCTCAAAAACAGCCGCAGTACTGGTAGAGCCAATTCAGGGTGAAGGGGGTGTGATAGTACCGTCAAAGGGTTACTTAAAAGATCTGAAGGAATTGTGTCATGATAATGATGTTCTCCTAATATTTGATGAAGTACAGACAGGATTCGGACGTACAGGGGAGATGTTTGCATCACAAACATTTAATGTAACACCAGATATAAGCACCTTTGCAAAAGCCATGGCCGGAGGATTTCCAATGGGGGCTGTTATGGCAAATAATGATGTAGCAGGAACATTTAAACCCGGAGATCATGCAGCAACCTTCGGTGGAAGTCCACTTGCGTGCGCTGCAGCAAAAGCTGCAATAACATATATTCTCGATGAAAACTTGCTTCAGAAGTCCATGGAAAATGGAATATACTTCAGAAAAAAATTGAATATAATAAAAGAAAATAACAGCATAGTAAAAGAAGTTCGTGGAATGGGATTGATGATTGGAATGGAATTGGGTCTAGATTGTGGAAACATGGTAGATGAGCTTCGTGAAAAGGGCATAATAGTGAATTGTGCTGCGGGAAATGTTTTAAGATTTGTTCCTCCGTTAGTGATTAGTACAACTCAGATAGATACGGTTACAAGGGTCTTAGACGAAGTTTTAAGTAAATACAATTAATTGGAATAATTCTTCCATTTTTATTTTTTTTTATTATTATAATATTTACAGTGAAATTAATTCATTAAAAGGCTTAAAAAGTCTTAAATGATATAGCAAACTGGATTCAGATAGTTAAATGCAGTTCTGATAGGCATATTCATTGATAAAAAAATTTATTGATATTAAAAATTATAATGGTTTTATCATATTTAGAATGTAAATCCCTTGTTTATTTGTACTTGAACAATGGAAAATTTTATTATCTTCTTTTTGTGTAAAATTTTTATATGATAAGAATTAGAAATTTAACATTCACTTCATTTTCTTGTTTTCGGAGGATTAATATACATGGATTTTGATTTAAAAACAAATGAAAAAGGAAATCTTACAGTTGGTGGAACAGATGCACTGGAACTTGCAGACCAGTATAAAACACCCTTATATGTCATAGACGAAGAAAGGATAAAAGATAACTATAAAAGACTTTATACGGCTTTTTCTAGTTATTATTCTGATTTTAAAATATTTTATGCTTGTAAGGCCAATACTAACCTTGCAGTAATGAAAATTTTGGAAAATGAAGGAAGTGGAATTGATGCAGTCTCGCCTGGAGAGATATACACCTCTTTACTTGCCGGATTCGACCCATCAAAAATTCTTTATACTGGAAATAATGTGACAGATGAAGAATTAAAATTTGCTGTTAAATCTGGAGTAAGAATAAACCTAGACTCCTTTTCACAGCTAAAAAGACTATCAAAAATTCCTGAGGCCAAAGGAACGAAAATATCATTCCGTGTGAACCCTATGGTAGGAGCTGGACACCATGACCACTGCATAACGGGTGGCCCCCTAAGCAAATTCGGTGTAATGGAAGAAGAAGCTGTTGATGCTTATAAAATGGCTAAAGATTTAGGTTTCAAACCAATAGGAATTCACACACACATTGGATCAGGTATACTCGATCCTGAACCGTTTATGCTTGCAGTAAGAACATTAATGGATATATCTGGAAAAGTTAAGGAAGCAGCAGATGTTAAATTTGACTTCATTGACTTTGGTGGAGGTATAGGAATACCTTACACTCCTGAAGAGCGCAAATTAGACATCAAAGACTTTGCTGAGAAGATTACAAACTTGTATAAGGACAAATTAAATGAATATGGTCTTGGAAAACCTTCAATGTGTATAGAACCAGGAAGATACTTGGTTGGAGATGCATCAGTTCTTTTAACTAGGGTTAATACGATAAAACAGAGTTACAGAAATTTTGCTGGTGTAGATGCTGGTTTTAATACTTTACTTAGACCAACCATGTATGGATCTTATCATCACATTGTATTAGCTGAAAAACCATTAGCAGAACCAATCCAAAAGATTGACATAGCCGGAAATGTCTGTGAATCAGGGGATCTATTTGCACGAGACAGATCAATGCCTGAAGTTAAAGAAGGGGATTTGCTGGCTATTTTAAACGCTGGTGCATATGCATTTTCAATGTCATCTCAATACAATAGTAGACCGAAAGCTGCAGAGGTTCTAGTTTCAAAAGAAGAATCTAATATTATAAGAGAAAGAGAAACATTCTCAGACTTACTGACCAAACAAAATGTACCTGTGAGGCTATTAAAATGATTGAAAAGACCTTAATTACTTTTTCAAAGATGCATGGTCTTGGAAATGACTATATTATCGTTGACGAATCTGAAAAGATATTAATTCCCGAAGAAAAAAAACCCGAAATTGTTGAAGAGATATGCAGAAGGGGTTTCTCAGTGGGTGCAGATGGTGTTATATTTGTGACTCCCGCAAGCACAGAAGATGCAGATATAAGGTTCAGAATATTTAATTCTGATGGTAGTGAAGCGGAAATGTGTGGAAACGGGATTAGATGCTTTGCTAAATACGTCTATGAGAATGAGATCTTCAGAGGAGATGAAATTCTTGTTGAAACTTTAGGTGGTATTAAAGAAATTGATTTGGATGTTGAGGGTGTAGAAGTGAGGGCCTCAAGTGTAGATATGGGAGTTCCAACATTTAAAACCTCAGATATCCCTATGATAAGTGATAAAGAAGAATTTTTAGACTCCGAACTCATAGTAGACGGTAAACCTATTAAGATGACAGTTGTCAATGTTGGTAATCCACATGCAGTTATTTTCACTGAAAATATTGAAAATATAGATTTGAATGAAATAGGGCCGTTAATTGAAAACCATCCAGCATTCCCACAGAAAACAAACGTTCACTTCGTAAATATTATAAACAGAAATGAGATAGAGATGATAACTTGGGAAAGAGGTGCCGGATTCACTCTTGCATGTGGCACAGGAGCTACTTCTTCTGTCATTGCGGGTTTTAAACTTGGTAAACTAGATGAAGAAGTGGAAGTACATCTTCCAGGGGGAGAACTTCTTATAATTGTTTATGAAATGGGTGAAGAAATAAGGATATTTATGGAAGGTGAAGCAGTTCTAGTATTCGACGGTGTAATGGAATTAGATATATAAATTATTATGATTGATATTGAAAGATGATTTTTTTCCATTCCAAGTTGGGCATGTATACTGGCTAAGTAATTATATAAGCCCAACTTGGAACTTTTTCATTTAACCAAAGATGGTTCTGTAATGAGGTATTTGGGGGGTTATGAACAGGCGTAACTGGATTCTGTTCCAGGAATAACCATCTGGGAATTTGAATAAAATTTAATGTTAAATTTCTAGATTTATATTATTAATTATTTCTTTAGTAATAATATTATGAATACTATCCTATTTAAAAGTATTATTATTGATACATTTGATTAAATAATATAAAAAATTTGGAGTCTATCTTTTTTAGAGTTTAATTTAAAAATAATTGAAAAATTACAATTAAATATCCTATTAAATGGTGAAAATTAGCTTGATTTTCTTGTATAGTTAATACATTCTCTCCGTAATTTAAGGAGCTCTTTCTTTTTATTCTTAAGGTCATCTACATCATGGAGTATGTTTGGTAATTTGGTCTGTATACACTCAACTGTATCATCGTTGTGGATCCATTCACAATCTTCACAACTCCAAACACCCTTATCTTTAATCCATTTACCGCCTGTAGAACCCTCAACACAAGGATAAAATGGGCAGTAACAGAATTTACAGTTTTGCTGATGGTGATGGCAAGGGTAATATTCACATCCCAGATTTGGGCCCTCATTTGCATCGCCTTCAAGATATCTTTCATAAAATTCTCTTGAAAGTTGATGGATTGGATATGAAATCCTGTATCCTCTGGGTGTTACCATATAACCTTCTTGAAGATAAGTCATAGAATTTCCAATTATAATGGTAGTTGACATGTTAATTTTAGTATCTGCAAGTTTATCAAGGGTTGTTATTGAAACATCAGCTCCTTCATCTGTACTTCGTACAATTCCCACAATTGTTTCTGGTTTTTTTGTTTCCAGTAAAATTTTAAGTGATTCCTCGAATGGTTTCGTCCGCGTCTTGCTGAGTGGATTGTAAATAGCAATAACAAAATCCGCCTCTGATGCAGCTTTAACCTTTCCTTTAATCTCCGAAATAGGTGTAAGAATGTCACTAAAGCTTATAACAGCAAAGTCGTGTAGTGGAGCTCCTAACATTCCTGCAGCATAGTTTACAGCTGTAACGCCCGGCACAACTTCAACTTCAACACCTGAGTACTTTCCTATGATTTGGAATAGAACATTTCCCATTCCAAAAATACCAGGATCTCCTGAACTCACAAGAGCAACACGTTTACCCTCTTTAGATTTTGTTATAGCAAGTTCAGCCCGTTTAATTTCATCACCCATTCCCTTTAATATGATCTCTTTTCCTGTTACGAGGTCTTCTATATTTTTAATATAAGATTTGTAAGTTATTATAACGTCCGCTGCCTTAATAGCTTTTTCTGCGCGGAAAGTCATATTTTCTCGGGATGGGCCTATACCAATTACACTGATCATTTCTTCACCCTAAATTAGATTTTAAAAATATATTTAAGTTTTTTCTTAACGTATTTTGTATTTTTAAATTGTTTAAAAAAAAATTGATTAATAATTCAAGTTCCCGTAGTGTTTCCGTATAATATACTCGACGATGTTATCTTAATACTGTTTACATCAACCACAAGTTCTCCATTATCCAATGTGGCATTGGCTGACGCTGTTATACTATTAGTCTGGTTTGCAGTTATGACAATTGCTGTACTGTTTCCACCCGAAATTAGGTTCTGATATCCTATTGCAGTTATATTAACAGGGAAAGTTGTCTGTTTTGTGCTTGCAGAGGTTTGAGCAGATAATGTTTGAACATTTATATCTAAGCCGGTTTTATTAGTCAAAACAGAAGCTACTTGATCATAATTGGTTATATTCAAATTAGTTTGGGGGTTGAGAATTTTAGAAGCTGAGCCAAAACTTAAAAATGAAGTGATCTCTTCGATCTGCATTCCAATAAGTTTCCCCACATCAGGAGATTGGGATGTTACGATGGTATAAGAACTTATAAGGCCTGCTTCAAAGAAAACGGCAAAAAATATTAGGAATAATATGAACTTCATGATTCTGGACAAATATCTCACCTTCAATTTTTATGGATCATAATATGGAATAACTATTATAATTAAGATTATAAATATAGTTTGAATACTGTTATTTGAACATTACGTTGAAAATATTTTCCGTGTGATCCCTTATGAACGATGATATAATTTTAAAATTCACAAATGCCGAACTCCTCATAGATGATTCTGCCTATAAAAAAATTGAACAGCAGGAAAATTCTTTAAAGTTTGCAGATTCGTTAATACAAGATATTTCAGGTTCAAATGGTGATCTTTTCATTTTAACTGGTGCAATCGTAGAACAGTTCCTTCAGGAAAATGTTACAAATTACAATCTTTCTAACTATTCCAACGAAATTTCCAGGATTAAAAATGATGTATACAATACAGTTGACAGTTTGAATATATCCCAGAGTAAACTAATGGATGTTCCATTTGATTTCCGTGTATTACAAGATGCTAGTAAAAAATCCTATACAAACGGGGAGATAAAGGATTTCTCATCATATTTCAATAGTAGATTCCAGAAACTGAAGGCTATGCTAATAAAAAAACCTGGACTAAGAGACAGCTATCCTATGAAGGATGTAGGTATTCGCGGCGATGTAGTGAATGTAATAGGTATGGTAAATGACATCAGAAATACTAAAAACAATCATAAAATCATGGAAATCGAAGATGAAACAGGTTTCATAACTGTTTTGATACACAATGAAAATCATTCTCTATTTGAAATGGCTGAGAGAATTGTTAAGGATGAAGTTATTGGTATAATAGGAAGCAAAAAAGGAAGTCTCGTTATAGCCTCTGAAATCATACATCCAAGTGTACCTAGAATTGAAGAAAAGAAAATGGATTTTTCAGCTGTTTTTATTTCTGATATTCATATTGGAAGCTCAACATTTCTTGATGAAGAATTCAAAAGATTTGTAAAGTGGATAAATGGTGATTTTGGAGATGAAGAACAGAGAAATATAGCAAATGATGTACGATACCTTATAGTAGCTGGTGATGTAGTGGATGGAATAGGAGTTTATCCCCACCAAGAAGAAGAACTCACAATTAAAAATATTTATGAACAATATGAAGAAGCTGCAAGATTTTTAGGAGATATTAATGATATTAAAATTGTTATTGCCCCAGGTAACCACGATGCATCTCGTCTTGCAGAACCACAGCCTGCAATCCCAGAACACTACGCAGAAGATCTATACAAAATTAAGAATGCGGAATTTGTAAGTAATCCATCCCTTGTAAGTTTAGACGGTTTAAAAACGCTCATATATCATGGTAGAAGTTTTGATGACTTTGCTATGACTATCAATGGATTATCCCATCAAAATTCAGATCTAATAATGAGAGAACTTCTTGAAAAACGCCATCTAGCACCAATATATGGTGAAAGAACCCCTCTTGCATCTGAATTTGAAGATCATCTTGTGATAGATGATATTCCAGATATATTTCATACAGGTCATGTTCACATAAACGCTTACAAGAAACATAAAGGTATTCATATGATAAATTCTGGTACATTTCAGTCTCAAACGGAATTCCAGAAAATATACAATATAGTACCCACATGTGCTGAAGTACCTGTTCTAAATCGAGGATCACTCAAAATACTCAAATTTACATAATACAAATTATTTGATTTTTTTTATTTTTATTCTATTAAGGAGGATTTCGTATTCAAAGAAAAGAAATTTTACGGAAAATGTTAGAAATATCAAGCTACTTATACGAAAAGGGGCTTGTTCCAGGTAAATCTGGAAATATAAGCATAAGATTTAAAAAAGACGAATATGAACGAGTTGCAGTTACCCCCAGCGGATTATCTCTTAAAGCACTAGATGAAAATGATATTATAGTCGTAGATATGAAAGGAAATGTAATTTACTCTACTGATAAAAAACCCACTTCAGAATTGTTAATGCATCTTAAAATATATGATAATAGATATGACATAAATGCGGTAGTGCACACACATTCCCCAATTGCTACGGGATTCGCTTTTGCAGGTGAAAAAATAGAGCGAATTGAGGGTTTCGGTCCGATTAAAGTTCAATTTATCCCATTTGTCGATTATTATCGTCCAGGGAGTGTTGAACTTGCAGAAGCTGTTTCAAAAGCCTTGAAAAAAACAGATGTAGTTATTTTAAAGGGACATGGCATTGTTGCCCTTGGAAAAAATTTAGATGAAGCTTCTATTCTTGCTGAATTCGTTGAAGAAAGTGCAAAAACTCAGTTCATAAAAAGGGTACTTAGTGGCGAATAGACTCTAATTCACTTAAAACATTCCAAATAAGTGTTCTGGCATGTATTGGGATGTTTGGATCATTACTGATCTCATCCAATATAGAAATTACAGTACTTGCACGTACCGTTGGTTCGTCATCATCCTTAGATAATAACTCCTTTGATTCTTCAGCTGCCCTTCTAATGTTTCTTGGAACACTTGTATCTTCAGTTATATGTTGCAAAATTTGATTACAACGATCAAATGCGTCTTGAGTCATAATAATGCCTCCATTTTTAAGTTTAATTGATACTTTAATAAATTCAAATAATAATATATAAGTTATATCCATGTGTTTTTATATCTTCTGATTAAAAAGGTTTTTGAAAAATGTATGATAAAACCAATTTTCTTAATGATTATTTTTTTTAATTTTTAGATACTGCAACGGCCACAGTAACGCCATTATAAGATGTTTTTCGAAGAATTAGAGTTGATCCATCGCCAGCTGCAATTAAAGATGATGGTTCACATACACCAGGGACTCCAAATTTCTCCATTACAAAATCTGAACGACTTAAATCATTATTTTTGAAATTTTTCATTAATACATCTGAAATTATCTCTAGTGGAATACCAAACTCTTCTGCAGCATTAATTATTCCTTTCTCATTTTCTTTCATATAACCAGTAGCTATTGAGTTAATACGTTTAATTGGTAAATCAAGGATATTCATTGCCGATTTAATAGCATTAACCACTGAATATGAATCAATATTTTTTCTAGATCCTATACCTACGACTATCTTTTTAGGCTCTAAATTAAGAGTAACAGAACCATATGAAACTTCTAATAATCCTGATTGATTTATAATTTTATCATAACAATTTTTCACTTTCACATCTTCCCATATGAACTCATATTTGGAATTAAAAGTGATTTTAACATGTTCATTGTTTAATAATGCTGAATTTATATGTTTTATTTTGGAAACATCGTCTATATTCATGTAATACTTTCTTGCTAAGCAATCAACCCCAAATTTATCGTTAACATCTGTTGCAGTAGTTATTATAGGTTCAGCGTCAATAATATCGGCTATTTTTATTGATAAATCATTTCCGCCACCTAAATGTCCAGAAAGAAGACTAATTACATGTTTACCCTTTTCATCAATTATTAGAATTGCAGGATCGTCATTTTTACCCTTTATCAACTGACAAACATTTCTTATCATTATACCCGTGGCCATAATGCCAACGATACAATCATAATTGTGGATTATATTTTCTAAAGTATGTTTAACATTTTTATGAAAAGTATCTACCCTAATTACAGTATGATCCTCTTTAAGAGCACTTGAAATATGCATTGCAAGTGTTTTACCACTTTTTGTTAAACTAATTAGTGCTATTTTCATCTTTACCCCAGATAATATATTCAGAAAGTTTTTCTAAGAATATAATTAATTAATCTTCAATATTAATTTTGTTACATGATATTCAAAGATTTTTCTAGTAGAGAAGTATTATTAATAAAAAAAATAAAGAATTTGAGATTATTAAAAAGAGAATTATGGTAATTTTTGCAAGTAGAATAGTTTCAGTTATTGTTTCTGATTTTAAATGATTTATATCATCCCCTAAGAAGTAATATCCTGGTTTTACTAGTTGTATACCAAGAGCCCCCGCAGCCGCAGACATTGGATATCCAGAATTAGGACTGGGGGTCTTTTTAGCGTCTCTAATCATTATTTTATATGCATTTTTCCAGTTAAGTTTAATTATTATGGATGCTACTACAATTAGAATACCAGTAATTCTTGCTGGTAAATAGTTTAAAACATCATCTAGTTTAGCTGGAAACCATCCAATATTAATATTTTTAGGATTTTTGTATCCAATCATTGCATCAAGAGTGTTAACAACTCTATAAGCAATTCCACCAATAACTCCAAGAATGAAAGTGTAGAAGATGGGTGAAACAACTGAATCGGTTATATTTTCAGTTAAGGTTTCAATAACTGCTGAAATAATATTTTCTTGAGAAAGTTGAGATGTATCTCTACTTACAAGATATGAAAGAGATTTTCTTGCTTTAATTAAATCATGGCTCAGATCAGCTTTTACATTGTCAGCAGAACTAAATAGAAGCTTAATTGAAAATGTTGTTGAAAGTAGTAATGATGAGATAAGTATTAAAAATAGGTAGTTGAACCTAAAAAACCATATTATTAAACTAAATATGCCTGAAAATGTTAAGATTAAAAAAATAGTTAAAATAACTCCTGTAAGTCTGCTGTCTAGTGAAGAATGTTTTTCTTTGAAATTATTAAAATACTCTATAATTTTACCCATTAAAACAACTGGATGAATGTTTGACGGTAACTCTCCAAACAATATGTCAATAGTAACGGCTATCAAAATAATGGGAATAAGTAACGTGTGGTCCATGAAAAAAACCTTTTTAGTGTATGTAGCTATTATTTAAGATTTAATATCGAATTGTTAAATAATCAATTTCTTTTTGCTTAATTTTCAATATAGTTTGAAACTTAAAAAAAGTGTTGCTATAGTTTTTTGTTTAAGAATGAGAGATACATTTCATCTGTAACATTGAAAATTATACCCAAAAATAATAAAGTTATATGGGATAGAATTTTTTTATGATTTGTATTCAATTTGTAAATATTTTATTTCTTTATTCTGGATTTTCATTAATAAAATGTATTTAATTAAAAAAAAATTATGGGTAAATTTCAAGTGTAAAATTAAATTTTATTAATGAAATTATTTGAGAGAGGTGCATTGCAAGTGTAAAATTTCTTGCAATTTTTAAATTAAAAATATATTTTTTTTTATATTTTTTATAGGTACATTGCAAGTGTATTAATATCTAATTTTTTGAACTTTTTTTAAAATAATTGTAATATTATTGCATAATATCTAAAAAAAATTATTAGAGATCTATTGAAATAAATAAATAAATAAATAAATTAAAAATATTTAAAATCATTTTATCTCATTATATTGTAATATAAAGCTTATATAATCAGATTAATTTAATTATAAAGATAATATAAGAACTAATGAATGAAATAAAAATAATTGACATTATAATTTTCTTTTTATTTTTATATTATTTAAATTCAATTTTTAAATATAATGATATATTATAAATTTTTATTATATATAAATATTTCTATATAACTAATTCATAATTTAAAATTATTTAAAAAAATAAATAAATTGGTTA
>Ga0302161_10000205_pt1 | contig 15322 bp, 12 predicted proteins | sample I_Fen_E2_1_FD_193498 | JGI IMG/M metagenome (GOLD analysis project Ga0302161, IMG submission 193498) | Peat permafrost microbial communities from Stordalen Mire near Abisko, Sweden - I_Fen_E2_1 | ecosystem: Environmental > Terrestrial > Soil > Wetlands > Permafrost | place: Sweden: Abisko...
AATGATCAATAACATATAACATAATAATTAAAAATGATTATTCTTTTATAAGTTTGGACCTTATAAAACTATAAAAGATACAATTAATGGAATTTCAAATAATAATAATTGTTATTTACATGATTGATGGTTTGTCTTTTGCTCTATACCTTTAATATTTTAAAAAATAGCTATTATTATGAATAAAAAATCCAGGTTCCTGAGACTTCTTTCAATTAATTTTATTTTGATCATTACCCTGGTTTCGTGTTCAGTAACAGGTAAAAAGAGTATCAGGATAATTGAGACAACAGATATACATGGAGTAATACTTCCGTACGATTTTATTGAGAATGAAAAGATGAATGTTTCAATGGCTTCTTCTTTTAGTTATATCAGGCAGGTCCGGAATTCTAAAAACTTTACCGTGCTTCTTGATAATGGAGATAATCTGCAGGGACAGCCTGAGGTATATTATTATAATTTTATCGATACAATATCTCCCCATTTTTTAGCTGAAGTAATGAATTATATGGGTTTTGATGCAGGCACTGTAGGAAATCATGATATTGAAGCCGGGCATACTGTTTATGATCGTGTTGCAAAAGAATATAACTTCCCGCTGCTTGCTGCAAATGCTGTTGATATAAAAACAGGAAACCCATATTTCAAACCTTATCAGATAATTAAAAAAGAGGGTCTTAAGATAGCTGTTTTTGGCCTGGTTACACCTGCAATTCCAAACTGGCTTCCCCCGGAACTATATTCTGGTATTGAATTTAAGGATATGGTTGAAACTGCAAGAAAGTGGATGCCTGTAATATTAAATGAAAAGCCAGATCTTGTTGTAGGTCTTTTCCATTCAGGGTGGGACCGGACTGAGGGGAAATCAGAGCGCACTAATAATTTAAGTGAAAATGGCTCTGCTGCTGTAGCTTACAATGTTCCAGGATTTGATATAATCTTTTGTGGTCATGACCATAAAGTAGCTAACGAAAAATTCGTTAATTCAATTGGTGACACCGTATTGATACTCAATGGAGGCAGCAGGTCAGAAAAACTTGCAGAAGCAGATGTAACCATAGTTTCCCGGAAGATTAAAGGAAAACGACAAATTAAAATCTCTGGCCAACTTATAAACACTGCCGATTATAAGCCTGATCCTGAGTTTATTGCAAAATTTTCTCCACAGTATAAAGTAATTGGAGAATATGTAAACAGGGTAATTGGAACCTCATCGACAACTATAACGTCAAGAGACGCTTACTTTGGACCCTCTGCTTTTATTGACATGATTCATTCACTTCAGCTCGAAATTACAGGCGCCGATATTTCATTTGCCGCACCACTCTCTTTTGATGTTCAGATTAATAAAGGTCCTATCACTGTCGGAGATATGTTTAAACTGTACAGATTCGAGAATATGTTATATACTATGTCTTTGTCAGGAGATGAGATTCATAAATATCTTGAATTTTCTTATTCAGGATGGCTTAATACAATGAAGAGTCCGGATGATCTTCTGCTTAAATTCCGAACAGGAAAAGATGGGAAACCAATTATTACCAATGAAAAAGCATGGCTGAAAAATCAGTCTTACAATTTCGATTCAGCTGCCGGTATAAATTATACTGTTGATGTAAGCAAACCTGAAGGTGAACGAATAGAGATAAAAAGTTTTACAGACGGAAGGCCTTTTGAAAAAAATAAAATGTACAAGGTAGCCGTTAACTCATATCGTGGGAACGGTGGAGGGGGCCATTTTACCGAAGGTGCCGGAATTGCGAAAGATGAATTGCGTAAAAGGCTTATTGCATCTACTGATCGTGATTTAAGGTATTATATTTTAAAATCAATTGAGGCTAAGAAGACAATCAATCCTGTGCCATTAAATAACTGGAAGATAATTCCGGAAAAATGGGTAAATAGTGCAAGATCTTCTGAATATCCGATGTTGTTTGGGAAAGATAAATAATTTTGAAATTTTCAATATAGTGGAAGTGAATACAGATTTGATGTCAGAAGGAAATATGCTGCCAGTTGTGGAGGAGTTTTTTTCTTTGCAGGGTGAGGGATATCAAACAGGAAAAGCTGCATACTTTATAAGATTGGGCGGATGCGATATTGGCTGCAGCTGGTGTGATTCCCGCTTTTCCTGGAACCCTGATATACATCCATTGATTGAGACAAAAATCATAATTGAGCATGTAAAGGAATCGGGTGCAGATTCTGTTGTAGTTACCGGTGGTGAACCGCTTATGTGGAATCTTGATTTATTATGCGCCGGATTGAGAAAAGAAAATTTAAGTACCTTTATTGAAACATCAGGAGCATATCCACTAAGTGGGAAATGGGACTGGATATGCCTTTCACCTAAAAGAAACATGCCTCCATCCATCGAAGTATGTAAAGTTGCCGATGAACTGAAAGTAATTATTCAGGATACCGGTGATTTTGAATGGGCTGAGAAGTATCATGGAATGGTCAGCCACGAATGCAGATTATATCTTCAGCCTGAATGGAGCAGATTTGAAAATATTATTCCTGAAATAGTCGGGTATATAAAGAAAAACCCAGCCTGGAGAATTTCCTTACAGGTTCATAAATATATGCATATTCCTTAGTTCAGAAATGAAATACTTTTTTAACATATTCATTATTACAATTCTATGTGCTACATCCAGGAATAGTTATTCACAGAATCTTCATACTTCGTCAAATAAAGCTCTTAAAATTTATAATGAGGGAGTTTCCGCGTATGATTTTGTTGATTTCAATAAAGCTGAAAATGATTTTAAGGAAGCCCTTAAAATAGATAACAAATTCTATGAAGCTTATATTATGCTTGGGGAATTGTTTGCTAAACAAAACAGGTACGGAGAAGCTGCATTGAACTATAAGACTGCCATAAAGCTTGATTCTCTTTTTTTTAAACCTGTTTTTTTTGATCTTGCATATGCAGAACTGATGTCAGGAGATTATAGTAATGCTCTGATGCATTTCAAAGTTTATCAGGTGCAGGAAGGCATGTCGCCCATAAACAAGTCAGCTGCCGCCAGGCATATAAAAAACTGTGAATTTGCTGTGAAAGCAATAAAAAAGCCGGTTCCATTTAATCCGGTCAGCGTAGGACCAGGTATTAATACAACTGACGATGAATACTGGCCATCGATTACTGCTGACGGTCAGACAATGATGTTTACACGTCAGCCTAATATCGCAACCAATCCTGGTTTTACCGGAGTTGTACAGGAGGATTTTTATATAAGCTATTTTTCTGCAAATGCGTGGCAGAAAGCATTTAATGCAGGAGCACCTCTGAATACAATTCAAAATGAAGGAGCTCAATCAATTTCTTCAAATGGAAGCTATATGTTTTTTACAGCATGTAACCGTCCAGGGGGCCTGGGAAATTGTGACCTCTACTTTTCAGCATTTAATAACGGAAAGTGGACTGAACCATCTAATCTTGGTAGTCCTGTCAATACTAACCGGTGGGAATCAACACCATCAATAAGTGCGGATGGGAAAACCCTTTTCTTTTCGAGCAGCCGGCCCGGTGGTTTTGGTGGCAAAGACATCTGGCTCACCAGGCTTAATGAGAAGAACAAATGGACCGAGCCGGTAAACCTCGGAAGTGATATAAATACTGAAGGGGATGAAATGTCTCCATTCATCCATTTCGATGGAAAAACTTTATACTTTGCCTCCGACGGAAGGGTTGGTATGGGAGGATTTGATCTTTTTGTAACAAGAATGAAAGATGACAGCACATGGACCACCCCGCAGAATCTGGGGTATCCTATTAATACCTATAATGATGAAATGGGGCTGATTATAGAGTCGGGTGGGCAAAAAGCATATTATTCTTCAACCAGAGATAAATCAAAGGGGAAAGATATTTATTCTTTTAATCTGTACGAATCAGCAAGGCCTAATCCGGTGTCATATATGAAAGGGAAAGTTTACGACAAGGAGACGGGGAAATTACTCCAGGCAGATTATGAACTGATTAATCTTTCAACCGGGAAAATATTAATTAAAAATATTACTGATGAGACCGGCAATTTTCTGATATGCCTGCCTTCAGGTTACAATTACGGGATAAATGTCAGCAAACCAGGTTACCTTTTTTATTCTGAAAATTTTATGTTTGAAGGTATTCACACTGCCTCTGAACCTTATATTAAGAGAATAGTTTTAAATCCTACAAAAGTGGGAGAGAGGATGCAACTCTCAAATGTATTTTATGAAATAGATTCATGGGAATTAAAAAAGGAATCAATGTCAGAACTAAATAATCTGGTTACTCTTTTGTTGGAAAATAAAAACCTGATAATGGAAATCGGAGGTTATACTGATTCTACCGGATCAGTTCAATACAACATGGCCTTATCAGAGAAAAGAGCTTTATCGGTAGTAAATTATCTTATCAGCCATGGAATCTCCGCCGACAGGGTAAAATATAAAGGATACGGTAACACTTCTCCGCTTGGGGACAATGTAACAATTGAGGGTAGAAAATTAAACAGAAGAACTGAAGCAAAAATTATTGAGTTAAAAAAATAAGAAATGGCTGTTTATTGGTGAAACAGCCATTTGCTCTCATGCTGATTGAATTGAGACATTGTTAATAATAACACGAACTTTTATCAGATAGCGATCATGGTATTTACATATTTATTGATATTAATGCCGGAACTTACTACCTGTTTAAAGGGAATTGAGAAATAAATTCCGGTTCCCGTAAGTCCGTTACATTCGATGCATATAGTTCCACCCAACATTTGAATTAGTTTTCTGGCAAGCGTAATATTAATAGCAGTATAAGTGTCATTGTGAAGTATAAGCGATTCATTCAAATCCTCCGTTTGAAGAAATTCTTTGCATTTGAAATAACCCTGTCCCGAATCCAGGATATAGAAGTTCACTTTATCATCGCGCAGATAGTATCCTATTTTTATGTACCCCGATTTCGTGTTTTTTATTGAGTTCTGGAACAAGCTGCGTATTATCCTGTAGATTTTATTTTTATCAACTATGAATTCAATTGAATTCGAAAACTGTATCTCAGTTACCAGTTCCAGATTATTATGACCTCCCTTTTGCAGTTCTTCCCTGAATTCTGAAAGAAGTTCATCCAGAAAACTATCGAGTTTGCAGATTTTTGAATCAGCTTTTGAGTTACCGGTATCAATAATTGCTGAATCCAGAAAACTATCGAAAAGACCAATTAATTGTTCACAGGCAGTTAATATCTGGCTACTGAATTCTTCTCTTTCTGAATTCTCACAACTATTATCTTTCATCATAAATGAGAATGCAACAATTGCGTTCATATGTGTTCTCATCTCATGAGAAATTCCCGTTAAAACTGTTGGACAGTCAATCATTTTATTGTTCGTTGTATTCATATCGTTCCCCATTGCCATGAATTCTACTATGAACCATCTTCACCACATGAATAGTATATCTAATCAGGTTCTAGAGATCTTTATTTTAATCCTCTGATTATTTTATTTGCATCATTTCTGTAGATGCCATTCTCTTTACCAATTAATTTAAATAGCTGTTTTGCCTTTCCCGTTTCATTAGTGTTGAGGTAACATAAAGCCAGATACCACTGAGCATGATCAATATAAAGGTTGTCTTTATCATCTATTACCTTGCCAAATGATTGTTTTGCCTCAGGATATCTCTTTTCTTCGAAATTTGCGACCCCTTTTAGCAGTACTGTCTGCATATCATTTGGTTTGTTCTCGAGAACTTTGTTGAACAGAACTGCTGCTTTGTCATAATCGTGGATATTATAAAACTCCAGAGCCAGAGTGAAATCTGCATCTGTCGCTGACTGGGCTGACCTTTGGCTTGTAGGAGGCTGATATGCTTTATAATAATTTTTAACAATTTCTTCATTGCTAAGTTTCTTCCCTGGAAACAAAATTATACTCCCTATAAGAACAAGAGCAGCAATGACAGCTGCATATCTGATATAAACTGGTTTTCTTGAGTTCTTTACAGGTGCACTGACTTCTTTTCTCCTCTTTTCAATTTCAGAAAGTTTACTTCTTAAGGACATGACATTCTGATTACTAAGAATCTCATCTGTACGCTTTCTTAGATTAACCTCATTCCTAAGTTTCTCGTTACCTTCTAGCTCTCTGAGGAACCACTGTTTTTCTGTGTCACTCATCTCGTTGGCATTATACCTTTCGATGAAATATGAAAAATCAATTGTTTTCATAGATTTTATATTTTATTTCAGTTTAATTTACATATATCTGATATATGGGTAAAAAAGTATTTAAATTATATAAAGTACTTTATATCTGCAGGATACACACTAATTGAATTCTTCCTGCATTCCAAAATTAACCGTTCAGTACTGATGCAGTACCAGCTTACTGCAAATCGTCAATATTAATAATCAATGATTTCTGTTTTCACAAACAGAAACGTTTTTTTCAGAGAATAATCGGAGGCACTGTACCTTTAACAATCGGGTCACCTTCTCCGCCTCGGATAACTATCATTTCTTCTGTTGATAGAGCAAACTCGTTGAAAATGTCGTAGGTCATCGGGGTAGTCAGGGTTTTCATATTTATATTTTTTAAATTTATACTTATTAAGATATTTCTCTAATCAGTTTCTATATTACTACATGTCGGTTGACCCCATTTTGTGACATAAAAAAATCAACTATTTTGAGATTATTTTTTTATATGCACATAATCAGACAATTACAGAGTCTTGTTTTTTGCCATATACTTATTTTGATTTGGTTTTACTATCTTTGGCCAGGAAATGCATATGGGGTACTTCTGTAATTATGGCTTTATTTCATGAACTTTAGAAAACAATTTTCCGGATTTGTTCTGATTATTGTATGCTTTTTTACAGGATGCATTCACACATCGTTGATTAAAGCCAGCAGTTTATCATTAACTTTTTCTGACAGAAATAATTCCGTAATATCTTTTGCAGCCAGTGCGATCAATAATTCGAATAAGGAAATCAAACTTCTTAATGAATCGCTTAAAACTGCTCTTATTGGCACATTGGCAAATGGTGATACAACCATATCCAAACCTTTAGTTAAACAGCTGATTCAAAAAATTGGCGAGAAAAATATAAGTGATTCGATTCTGTCTGAATCTTACTACTTAATCGGAATATATCACTCTGCCAGGAAAAGTTATAATAAGGCAATAACTTTCTTTAATTTATGCATTTCTATAAAGTCAAATAACAATGAGTTTGATGAGCAATATGCCAATGCGTTATATAACGGTGGTCTAGCTTACTTTAATATTGGCGATTTTAAAAAGCATGAAGAATATTCATTTAAATCTCTGGAGATTAAAAGAAAGTTAAATGGCGATACAAGTCCGAAACTTTTCAATGTCTATTTTAGCCTTGGTTCAGCTTATCAGGAACTGCAGGAATATGAGAAAGCACTAAATTATTCCAATCTGGCACTGGCTATAGCTAACAGCAATCCTGATACCATCTCTCACGAGGTGACGGCCGATCTATATGCGAGTTTGGGAGTTTGTTATACCAGGCTGGCTGATTTCACTAAAGCCAAAATTTATCTTGATAAAGCGGAATTGCTATATAAACAATATAGCTTGAAAATCAGCGATAACTATATCAATCTGATGAATAGTTGTGCATTTACATATGGCGCATTGAAGCTTAAGGATGAGTCGGAAAAGTTCTATAAAAAGGCAATTCCTTTAGCCATTGCCAATAATTCACCTATGGCCTACAATATTATAAATAGCTATTCCATTTTTCTGGCTGATAATGGTGAAAATAAAAAAGGTGAAGAGTTGCTTAAGGATGCTCTTAACAGGGCAAAAGCGGCGTTTAAATCATCTCCCCGAAATTATATTGAGGTGCTCATCAACTATGCAAACTTTTTAAGGGATTACAGAATTGATAACATGAAAAGCCTTAAATGTTTTGAGGAATGCCTTGAGTATCTTAAAATCAATGAACAAGACCTCTCATTAAAAATCTCTATTTCAATTGGATATTCACTTTCACTTAACGAAGCCGGGGAAAACATAAAAGCTTTGGAAACAATTCAGTCACTGCTTTTTCAAGACAAGTCATCTGTGGCAAAGCATGGAAACTATATAAACCCTGGTATCGAAAAAATAAAACTTGACAGAACATCTTTAAAAATTTTCAACACCAAGTACAAAATATTATGGGATATCTATAAAGAAACTGGAGAAAGGAAAGTCCTTGAAGCTGCATCAAATACCTCAGAATTAATCGTTGCACTTCTGGAAAAAGTCAGAATTAATATTAGCGAAGACGGAAGCAGGCTGATACTTGGCGATAAATACAGGGCTTCTTATCTTAATTTGATATACGATCTCAATCTGCTCCATAAAAAATCGGAAGATCCAATCTATCTGGAAAAAGCTTTTGAGTATTCTGAAAAAAGCAAAGTAGCAAGCCTTCTGACCTCAACAAGGGAATTGAAAGCTACCCAGTTTAATATTCCTTCGGGTATCGGAGAATTTGAAAATAAGTTGAAGGGTGAGATAAGTCTTTTTAATGGTCTAATATCTGAAGAAACTGTAAAGCAAAAACCTGATTCCTCAAAGATTAGTAGATGGAAGGGAATTTTACTGGAAGCAACCAGATCAAGGGATTCACTTATTTTGGTATTTGAAAAACTTTATCCGGTTTACTATAAAATCAAATACGATACACATGTGGCTAAGTTTAAAGATATTCCCGGGATTATGGGTAAAGAAGGAAATTATTTAAGTTACATTTTATCAGATACACTCCTGTATACCTTTGTTGTTAATAAAGAACATCAGCAATTCAGTGTAATTCGAATTGACTCATCCTTTTTCAGTGACCTTCGGAAATTCAGGAATTTGCTTTCAATGCCATTACCGTCGGACAATGCCTCCATGAAATTTAAAGAATATCAGGCAATTGGTTATAGATTATATAAAACACTTATTTATCCGATCAGATCCTCACTAATTTCTGATAAGTTATTCATTTCTCCCGACAATATTCTCTCATATCTGCCATTTGAAACAATTCTAACATCGCCCGATTCACTCAGATCCAACAGATATAACGACCTTAGTTATCTCATGAACTCGTTTGATATCTCATATACTTATTCTGCAACTTTTATGGCAGAATCGTTAAAAAAGGAATCAGGTAAGAGAAATAAGCTTATCGCCTTTGCACCTGATTATCCTGAACAGATAGATATTCAGTCAGTATTTATGTCACGTCAGGCCGGAATGGGAGTTCTGCATGATCTTCCTTTCGCGCGGCAGGAAGCTGGGTTTGTTACGGAGCTAACCGGAGGTTCATTGTTTGAAAACAACGCCGCCAGGGAATCAGTATACAAGAATGAAGCAGGCAAGTATGATATTATCCATTTGGCTATGCATACCCTGTTAAATGACAAGGATCCGATGCTTTCCACACTGATATTCAGTCATTTAAACGATTCTACTGAAGATGGTTATCTTAAAATGTATGAAATATACGGGATTCCTCTTAAAGCCAAAATGGTTGTTCTAAGTTCATGCAACACCGGGACCGGCCTTTTATTTTCCGGTGAGGGAATTTTAAGTCTTGCCCGCGGATTTATCTCTTCCGGCAGTCAGTCAGTTGTGATGTCGATGTGGGAAATAGAAGATAAGTCTGGTACAGAGATTGTAGATATGTTCTATAAGAATCTTACAAAAGGATTTACAAAAAGTGATGCATTAAAAAAAGCAAGGATTGCTTTTCTGAAAGATGCTGATCAGTTGAGGTCACATCCATACTTCTGGTCTGCTCTGGTTGTTTATGGAAATAATGGACCACTTTATCGCTCAAACAATCTTAAAATATCAATTGTTTTAATAAGTATCATTCTGATTTTGTCACTTGGATTCTATTTCTGGAAACGAAGGAAATCCTGATATTCCGGATCTTCTTTCACTAGTTCAAGTAATGCTTCCTTGCATAAATATTTCTTTCTTCTGGCATAGACTTCGTTTTTGAGATTCATTTTAGTAGCAATCTCTTCATATGAATTACCTTCTGAAAACAGATTCAGCACTAATTGTTGATCAGGTTTTAATTTTTGAAATACGCGGCTGATTATTCTTTCCAGGATAGGATCAAACTGTTCTTCAGTTTCCTCTTCTTCTGGCAGATCGATTTCCAGTTCAACGGTTTTTTGTTTTTTTCTGAGTTGTGCGCTCCAGACATTGCGGGCGATTCCAAAAAAATATCCTTTCAGATCTGAAGTAAGTTTCAGCTTGTCAGCAGTTATCTGATTGAAAAGCACTATTATCGTATCCTGGAATACATCTGAAACATCTTCTTCTGATCCGCTATTCGACAGGACATACTTCTTAACAGTCTGGAAATAGGTGTCATAAAGCCAATTCAGGATTTTATCATCCTGGTTGCGCACTCCCTCTATGATATTTATATCAGAAAATTTCTTAAACAACCCCTTTTGGTTAGAAGAATCACAGGGCAAATATACTATTTCCAAAGCCAAAAATGTTTTTATAACGCCTGAGCTTCTGATTTTATCCAGAGCAGGGGATTATCTTAATCAAAATATAAATACCTTTACCCGGTTAACATTTAATCTTCTGATACTTCAAATGTCTTTCCCTTTTGTAAAACAACCAGATGCAATGGACTGCGGACCTGCATGCCTGAAAATGGTGGCAGGATTTTACAAAATGAATTTTTCACTCGAATCTCTAAGAAAAAAGTGCTATATAACCAGGGAAGGAGTCTCATTTCTGGGTCTTTCTGAAGCTGCTGATAGTTTAGGTTTTAGAACGATCGGAGTAAAAATTCCATATGAGATAATGAATGAAAATGTTCCATTGCCATGTATTGTGCACTGGCGGCAAAAACATTTTATCGTTGTTTACAAAATCAAGAATGAAATAATTTGGGCTGCTGATCCTGCTGTAGGTCTGGTTAAATTCACCCATGACGACTTTGTACAGAATTGGACATCTACTGTTATCGATGGAAAACCAGCCGGGTTGGTTTTAATTATTGAACCTACTCCATCGCTTTATAAAAATGAAAACGAGAAGGAAAAGACTAACGGGTTTAAGTTCCTGTTTAAATATTTTCGAATCTACAAAAGATATTTATATCAGCTTGTTCTGGGTTTAATTCTTGGAAGTTGTATTCAGCTGGTCATACCATTTTTAACCCAGGCTATTATTGATATCGGTTTGAACAATAGCGATATTGGATTCATCTACCTCATTCTTTTTGCCCAGCTGGCTCTCGTTTTTGGAAGAATGTCGGTAGAATTCATAAGAGGCTGGCTGCTTCTCCATATAGGTTCGAGGGTGAATGTAGCAGTTATCTCGGGATTCCTTCAAAAATTAATGTCGTTGCCGGTCGCTTTTTTTGATACAAAACTCACAGGTGATATTCTGCAACGTATTGAAGATAATAACAGGATTGAAGAGTTCCTTACTTCAGCCAGTCTTAACATTTTGTTTTCCTTTTTCAATCTGATAATATTTGGTATTGTACTGGCTGTATTCAGTATTAAAATACTTGTTATATTTCTTACAGGGTCAGTATTATATATAGTATGGGTATCAATATTCATGAAATCCAGAGCCAGGCTTGATCATCAGCGCTTTAAACAGATGTCTGTTTCGGGGAACAAACTTATTAATATTGTCAATGGCATGCAGGAGATCAAACTCACACAAAGTGAGTTAAGCATGCGATGGGATTGGGAAAGGCTGCAGGCCACTTTATTTAAACTAAAGGTAAAAGGGTTGAGCATAATTCAATACCAGTCTGCAGGGGCTACTTTTATAAACGAAATAACAAACGTTCTTATTACTATAGTTTCTGCGACAGCAGTTCTGAAGGGAGATATGACTCTTGGTATGATGCTGGCCGTTCAGTTTATTATCGGTCAGCTGAATGTGCCCGTAAGTCAGATAATTAGTTTCTTCCGCATGTCGCAGGATGCGAAAATGAGTCTCGACCGACTGTCTGAAGTTCATAACCTTGATGAAGAGGAACCCGATCCGGAAGTAAAAGTTCGAAAACTTCCTGAAAAAAAGGATATCTATTTTAATGGACTTTCGTTTCAATATGAAGGACCTCGTTCGCAATATGCCTTAAAAGATATCGACCTGTTTATTGAGGAAAACAGGATAACTGCAATTGTAGGGACAAGTGGAAGTGGAAAAACAACTTTACTTAAAATGCTCCTTGGTTTCTATCAACCTGTTGCCGGTGAGATACTTATTGGCGATTTGAGGTTGTCTAATCTCAGCCTGAAAGTCTGGAGGCAAAGGGTTGGCGCTGTTATGCAGGATGGTTTTCTATTTCCCGACTCCATTGCAGCCAATATTGCTCCGGGATCAGAAGAAATAAATGAGGAAAGACTTTTGAAAGCAGTTGATATTGCAAACATAAAAGGATTTATTGAGTCCCTGCCTTTGGGATATAATACCAAGATCGGAGCAAATGGTCATGGTTTAAGTGAGGGTCAGAAGCAACGGTTGCTTATAGCCAGAGTGGTCTATAAGAATCCCGATATTATAATATTTGATGAAGCTACCAATTCTCTTGATGCCAACAATGAAAAAGCAATAGTAGAAAACCTGACAGAATTTTTTGTAAGAAAGACTGTTATTGTTGTTGCACATCGGTTGAGTACGGTAAGAAACGCTCATAAAATAGTTGTTCTTGACAGCGGAAGGATAATTGAAACAGGCACCCATGAATCGCTTATTGAAAAAAAAGGTGCGTACTTCAATCTTGTAAAAAATCAGCTTGAACTGGGCAGTTAGAGGTGATATATGAAAAATCAAAAACCTGAAATATTATATTCCGATCCGGTTCGTGAAATAATGGGAAAACCGCCAAGCAGAATTCTCAGATGGGGTACTACTATTATGCTGTCGGTTTTTGTTCTATTTGTTCTTTTCGCATGGTTAATAAGATATCCCGACAGTATACCGGCACCAGTGGAAATTACTACTACTAATCCTCCTGTGACTCTTGTTACTAAAATAACCGGACGAATAAAACAGCTCTTTGTAAAGGAAAGAGAAAAAGTCAGCGCCGGGCAATTAGTTGCAGTTATGGAAACAACAGCTTCAATGAAGGAAATTGAATTGCTTAAACAAACAATAGACACTACTAAGAACCCGGAGTTACTCTCTGCAAAACTTTTGCCTCTTTTCTCTGAACTTGGTGAACTTCAGAGTTATTATGGCAGCTTTCTGAAAAACCTTTCCGATCTGAATAACTATGTAAATAATGATTATTACGGAAGTAAGATAGCTTCACTTACAGATGAGATCAATAAGACCCAGGAATATATCAGCAGGTTAAGCGTTAAGGAAAAACTGTACGAAGAAAATCAGCTTATTGAAGAAAGTAAATATAAGAGAAACTATTCTCTTTTTACAGATACAGTCTTTACAAAGAGTGAACTGGAAATATCGCGACAATTGCTCTTGCGGGTTAACATGGAATTGCAGCAAGTGAGGCTCGATCATTCCGCAAAATCTATTGAGTTGGCAGAAAAGCGTCAATTACTTCAGGACGATAAAATAACCCGCGTACAAGAGAAAGAAAAGCTGATTTCAGTTTTGCACGAATCATTTTTGAATCTTAAAGCACAGATAGATGTATGGGAAAATACTTACTTACTGGTTTCTCCCATTGAGGGGATTGTTTCATTTACAAAATTCTGGAGCGCAAATCAATCTGTAGTTAAGGATGAACCTGTTGTCAGTATTGTACCTCTTAACGCAGGTGACTTTCTTGGCAGAATAAACCTGAAGATGGAAAGATCAGGTAAAGTGAAGACTGGTCAGGTAGTCAATATTAAACTTAGTGGGTATCCTTACCTGGAATCTGGAATGGTACGGGGTATAGTAAAAACCAAATCACTTGTACCAGCCGGAGATTCATATGTCATTGAAATTGAACTACCCCATGGTCTGACTACATTATACGGGAAAAAGCTGGATTTCACGCAAAACATGCAGGGTACCGCAGAAATAATCACTGAAAATGTCAGGCTACTTCAGAAGATTGTGAATCCGTTCAGATACATGGTTTCGAAAAATAAAAAATAAATCTTCCTACTTTTTCGAATAAGGCTCATAATCATCATCTTTTGAAGTTGATGGCATGGCTGAACCTGAGGAAGAATTTGCATTGCTCCCTGTTTTATTCTTATCCTTCTTTATATATTTCTGGTATAATCTGAAGGCTGCTACACCCATTACAGCGGCGAAAACTGCTATATTACTTTTGTCCATCTATACAACAATTTAATTTTGGTTTTAGTGCACACCTCTTTTGGTTGAATTTGTTATCCAAATATATCATTTATCTCGCTAAAATCTCACCAAGTAAAATCTAAAATAAGTATTTATTATGATCAATATTTTCCATTCAATCAGTAAAGGTTGTCTTAATATCTGATTCTCACATTTATTTATGTCAAAACTTTGAGTTTTATTAAATATTTCAATATTTTCGTACTCTGAAATTCCCATGGATTGCCATGGTGTTAATTACTGATAAAGAGCTGAAATATAAAAGGATTGATTATGACCAAGAAAAATCCGGATGACTCTGTTCATATAGAACAATCCGGGGCGGATGAAAACGCCCTCGGAACTGAGGATGCCACACAAGCGGTTAACGCGCAAGAAATCGACAATCTCGATGATGCTGGAAAAACAGCTGAAACAGACGAGAAAGTCACTGAAAATGAGGAACATAATATTGAGAGAGAAACTGAGGTACCAGTTGAGAAAGAAGTGCCGGAACACGAAGATCTTCATCCTTTTGATGATATAGAACTTCCTCAGGTGGATTATTCAGGATTCACAAAACATGAGCTTGTCGAAACATTGAGCCTCATTATTGAAAACCGTCCAACACTCGAAATAAGAGATGATGTGGAACGTATTAAGATCCTCTTCTATAAGAAATTGAAGAGTGAATCTGATCAGAGAAAGAACGAATTTCTTGAAGGAGGCGGAAAAATTGAAGATTACAGGCAGTGGGTTGATCCGGATGATGCCCGTGTAAAACACATGCTTGAAAAATATAAAGAGAAAAAAACTGATTATAATAAGATTCAGGAAGCTGAAAAATTTGAGAATCTTAAGAAAAAGTACGATATAATTGACAAAATCAAAGATCTTATAAACCGTGAAGAGTCAATAAACAAGACTTTTCATGACTTCAGATCACTTCAGAATGAATGGCATTCAATTGGTGTCGTTCCTCAGACATCATTGAAAGATCTTTGGGAGAA
>Ga0302161_10000210_pt1 | contig 15222 bp, 17 predicted proteins | sample I_Fen_E2_1_FD_193498 | JGI IMG/M metagenome (GOLD analysis project Ga0302161, IMG submission 193498) | Peat permafrost microbial communities from Stordalen Mire near Abisko, Sweden - I_Fen_E2_1 | ecosystem: Environmental > Terrestrial > Soil > Wetlands > Permafrost | place: Sweden: Abisko...
TAAGTTCTAAAACATTATTATATGGAAGACTTGTTGATGCGTTTATAGATGCCATTTTCCTTAAAAATGGTGCGAAAAAGACGTGAAAAACCATTAAAGCAGCAACTGGATTTCCTGGAAGCCCGAAAAGAAATTTGTAATCGTCCCCATTTTTTAACCGGCCTATTATGGTTGGTTTACCTGGCTTAACAGCCACTCCATGTACAAGAACTTCACCTATATCATCTAAAACCTCCCTTAAAACATCACCAGTACCTGCAGATGTTCCCCCAGATGTTAATATCAGATCTAAATCTTTAAATTCGCTTATTTTGTCTTTTAAAGAGTTATAATCGTCTTTTACTATTTCAGTATGTACAGGTGTACAGCCACAAGTTATTACAGCACTTGAAATTGTCTGGGAGTTAATATCATAAATTTTACCATATGTCAATTCTTTATCATGACTTATTATCTCATTCCCTGTGGATATGATTGCAACCCGGGGTTTCTGAAAAACAGGGACTTTTTCCATGCCCATTGCGCTTAAAACGCCTATTTTATCAGGTGTGATTCTGGTATCTCTTGGAAGTAGAAGTTTTCCTGCCATTATATCTGATCCTTCATTTGTTATGTTCTGACCAATGGCTACACTTTCATAGATAAGTATCTCTCCATCATTTTTGTCTGTGAATTCAACCATCACAACTCCATTTGCATCTTCAGGAACAGGTGCTCCTGTTGAAACTTCTGTGCAAAACCCTTTAACCAGATTTTTTTCCGGAACATCCCCCGTTCCAACAACTTCTATAAGTTTTAAACTTACAGGCTCATCTTCAGATGCAGAAAATGTATCCTCTGCTATTAAAGCATATCCGTCCATTGAAGCCCTTCTGAATGGTGGGAGGTTTATGGTTGCATGAACATCCTCGGCAAGAATTCTTGTCAATGATTTTTCCAGCGATATGTTTTCGACTCTCCTATTAATTGGAATATTCTTTATAATCTTTTTTACATCCTCAGGATCCATTATATTTAGAAATTCTTGTCCCATGTTACCACATCTATTTTTAGAATCTTTATGAATGATTTTAATGAACTTACAAATAATTAGTATATCTTTCAGTACATTTTATTTTAAGGCATCGATAATCTTTGTGATAACTTCAGATGCAATATCAGCATAACATAATATCACTAACTAAACAAAGTATTCTCCTTGAAGGGAGGCTGATGTAAATGATGTTGAATATTGTTGAATGTCTGAAGATGAAAGACTACTTTTATAATCTTGGAGGGTACATTGAACACGAAGTTTTGATAGTCTTTCCTATGCACGAGTTTCAAATTTATATGAAGATTTGGAAAATAGGGTTGAGATTATCAAAAATATTGTTACATTGGAAGTTTAATTTACAAATAGATCCAACCTATACAACTAGGAATCTCTCCTCTTGTAAAACTATTAAACGTGAATTAAAACTCTCTTATTGGATTTTTATGTTCAAAAAACGCTGAATTTCTAAAAATCAGAGGAAAAATGCGAAATGGGACAGAAAATTTAGAATATGAATAAGGAAACTATAATTTTTAATAGGTTTAGGATGTTTCACTTGAAATTATAAATAGAATTACCTAAAACCGCCTGTTTTACTTTATAAAAATTTGAAAATTGTGGATTAAAGAACTGTATGATACTTTTTGGATTGATTAATCGTTCCTTGTTATGAATCAGTTAAAATAACAAGAATCACGTGAAGAAATGGATGTGCAAATTTGGAAATCATTACAAAAATCATTATTAATTACTAAAAGAGATATAATTAGACAAGTAAATGATTAAAATAGAATTAAAATCAACTTTAAAAGTTAGATCCAATGAACAGATGATCTCTAAAGATTTTAGAAATAAAATGAACCAATATAAATTTTCCTGGATGCACTTATCTTCAATAAATGCGCTTTTTTATATACCCCAAAACACTATATAAATAGGAAGATTAAATGATCAATGGAATATATATTACTAAAAGTAGTATAGTTGTTAAAAATGGTTTTTAAAATACTATGAAACATAACTGAACAAATTATTTCATTTACAATCATGAATTGCATCAAGAAGGAGGAGAGTATTTGAGAAGAGGACAAAATCAGGGCCCACAGGAAATTAGGAGAGTAAGATCGCCTAGAAGAGGTGAAATACCAGGGGTTGTCGAGCAGATACTCGGCCACGGGAAACTTAGAGTTCGTGCAGCAGATGGTAAAACTAGGCTCTCAAGAATTCCAGGTAAGATGAAAAAGAGGATCTGGATAAGAGAAGGAGATGTGGTTTTAATAAAACCATGGGACTTCCAAAGCGATGAAAAAGCAGATGTTATATGGAGATACACCCGAACAGAGGCCAACTGGCTTGAAAGAAGGGGTTACTTAAAACTATAATAAATTAATAGATATATAAATAAATCTAAAAATGGTTAGAATTTAACAGAAACTGGTTCATCCACACTGTTTATAAATCCATACTATTTTAACCTTTTAAATCTAATCTACCATAATTTTTGATATTATTCTAAATTTAACTTATGATAATAAGGTCTTAATAATAAAAGATGAACAAAGCTCTTTTATAATGGTGAAAACTGCATGTGCTCGAAGGTATCAAAGGCAGACAGCGATTTGAGAAAGATTCTGTCAGAGAAACGTTTAAAGGGCGATGAGGACAGAAAAGTTGGAAGTGAAGTTTTTGATAGGCTGACACTTAATACACTCTACAAACTTGCGAAAATGGGATATATAAATCAGTTACAAGGAGCCATAAGTACCGGGAAAGAAGCTAATGTCTTCAAAGGAATCAACGATGAAGGAAAATTCGTTGCAGTGAAGATATATAGAGTTGGAACCTCAGATTTCAAAAAAATGCAGTATTACATCCAAGGAGACCCTAGATTCAACGTCAAAACTTCAAACAAACGTCAGTTAATTAACACTTGGGTTACCAAAGAATTAAGAAATTTAACAAGAGCCCAGGAAGTTGGTGTAAGAGTTCCAAAACCAATAATTGCAAAAAACAATATCTTGGTCATGGAATTCATAGGAGACGATATTGGAAATCCTGCACAGCTAATGAGGCAGTCCAAAATATCTGATCCAGAGTATGTAGCTAATAAAATATTGGATTATGTTAAAATACTTTATAAAGATGCTAAATTAGTTCATGGTGACCTATCCGGCTACAATATATTAATAGATAATGGAGAACCTGTTATAATTGACATCTCCCAAGGTGTTATGGTTGACCATCCCATATCAAGGGAGCTTTTAAACAGGGATATAAACAACTTATTTAGAGATTTTAAAAAAATGGGCATCCAGATATCTAAGGATCAAATTAAAAGTAAAATTATGGATTTATGAGGATAGAAAAGTATATTATAAAGGATATGAATATATTTATATAAATTGAGGTGAAATCATGCCTGATACAGAGTACCTAAAAATTCCCCGGGAAAGAGTCGGGGTTGTTATTGGGAAAAACGGCATTACAAAGAATGAAATTGAAAACTTAACCAAAACCGAGATAATGGTGGATAGTGAAGCTGGAAGCGTCGCAATATCACCAACGGAAGAAACAGAAGATCCATTAGCGGTATGGAAAGCCCGTTACATAGTAAAAGCCATAGGCAGGGGATTTAACCCCGAAATATCTGTTAAACTAATGGGCGACGAAACAATTCTCGAAATAATAAACCTTCCAGATTACGTTGGAAAATCAAAAAAGGCAATATTAAGACAGAAAGCCAGAATAATTGGCAAAGACGGTAGAACAAAAGACATAATAACAGATATGACAAGTGTTGATATCTCAATCTACGGTAAAACAGTCTCGATCATCGGTGACATGGAACAAATACATATTGCAAAGGAAGCAGTTGAAATGATCTTAAACGGTGTGAGACATAAAACTGTCTATGCATTTCTCGAGAGAAAAACCCGTGACATGAAGATTAAACAGTTCCACCGAATTGCAAAGGATGAAACAGACCTCATGTAAATCTAAAATTGGGAAACTGTTTTAAAATTGATTGAAAAAATAGTAATATTGATTTAACTTATAAAAATTAATTGATGCAATAATTTGTATTTTAAAGGAGGCTAAGTTTGGAGAGAGAAGCATCAGAACTTTTTGAAGAATTTAAGGAACTTACAGCATCTGAATTTTTCAGAAGGAACAAACAAATGCTGGGATTCTCTGGAAAAATAAGGTCCCTCACAATGGTTTTTCACGAGCTGATAACCAACAGCCTAGACGCAGCAGAAGAGGCAGGAATACAGCCAGAAATATCCATAGACCTTAAAAGAGTTGACAAAGACCATTACATACTTAAACATATGGATAATGGGCCAGGAATTCCCGAAGATTTTATTACAAAGGTGTACTGTACCATGTTTGCAGGTTCCAAGTTCAGGAACATCCAATCAAGGGGTCAACAGGGACTTGGTTGCAGTGGTTGTGTTCTATTATCCCAGATGACAACAGGAAAACCTACGAGGGTCATATCAGGCTATAAAAAAGGTGAAAAACTCCAGGGAGTTGAAATGACCTTTAAAATGGATGTAAAGACCAATAAAGGCCTTATATTAGATAGAAAGCCTGCAGAAGTTACATCAACCGGTGTTGCAATAGAGCTGCAGTTCAAAGATGTTTCATATTCCCTCAGTGAACAGGGAGCATTCGAATACATAAGAAGAAGCATGATAGCAAATCCACATGCAAAGATAACCTTCCGTGACCCAACAGGACACAAGTATATATTTGAAAGGGCCACAGATGTAATACCTCCACTTCCAAAGGAAGTTCTCCCACATCCTAGGGGTGTCACAGCAGATGATCTGATATTCATGGCTAAACACACCGATAAAAGAAGATTCAGGAGTCTGTTAACCAGTTCATTATCAAGAATGTCAACTAAAAGAGTTAACGAAATACAGGAAACAACCAAAATAGACCTTAACAAACGTCCAAAAGATATGAAATGGGAGGAAGCCGAAAGGATCGTTGAATTATTTGCCCAAATGGATTTCATGGCACCACCAACATCGGGTTTGATCCCGATCGGAAAGGTGCAGATTGAAAAGGGGATTAGAGAAATATTGAACCCCGAATTTGTGGCAACAACAACTAGAAAACCCAAAACATACCGCGGAGGAGTGTCGTTCGTAATTGAGGCTGGTATATCCTACGGGGGAGAATCCGGAAGAGTTGTGGGTGAACTGAAACGAGCAGAGATCATGAGGTTCGCAAACAGAGTACCGTTGAGCTTCGACCAAGGAAGCTGTGCAATAACAGAAGCCCTTAAGAGTATAGACTGGAAACGCTACGGTATACGGGACCTTGAAAATGCTCCAATAACAGTTTTCGTTAATATTGTTTCAACCAACGTTCCATACCTATCAACTGGTAAGCAAAGTGTTGCACCAGAAGAAGAGATACTTCACGAAGTCCGACAGGCAACTATGAAGATCGCAAGGAGTCTTCAAAAATACATCAACGCAAAAAGAGCAGCAAAAGATGAAGAAATGCGTTCCAAGATCTTTGAAACGTATGTACCTGTAATAATGAAAGAAGCTGCAATGCTTGCAGGAACAGACATACCAGAGTACGATCAAATTCTGGCCAAGGTAACAAGAAGGCCAAAGATACTGGATGAAATTGACATAGATTTAAACGAATTAACTGATGACGATATAGTAGGCGAAAAGGATGACGAATAGAAAAGAACTTGCCTTAAACAGAAGGGATATAGCTGTAAACAAGCTTCAAAGTCTTGGTGAAAAGATCATAGAAGACGTTAACTTGAGGAATGTCCCATCAATACAAGTACCCTCAAGGGGTACTTCAAACATTGTTTACGATGATAAAAAACGCTATTACGTACTTGGAGACAGATATGGGCAGAGATCCCTTGGAAATGTAAAGCAAATCAAAAAAATCGGTCAGATGGTTTATATGGCCAATTTTTGCAAGGGTCTTGTCCAAACCGGGAAAACAGCAACATTGAGGGAGATGTATTATGTTTCAGAGGGCTGGGACATAGACTTCGGAGACCAGCAGGAATCCAACATTGTAGGAGAGGATCTTGAGGTAACACTTGGAATATCACGTGAAGACTTAGGACTAATGCCCGAAGAAGATGGAGCATCAGTTTATGGAGACATAACGGTTAAAGACGACGATGTGGAAATAAATGCCTTGAAGATGGGTAAATCTGGCTACACAATTTCACCCACCATAGATGAGGTTGAGTTAGTTGACCACGATGTCCAGAGAGTTATAGCAGTGGAGACTATGGGTATGTTCCACAGGATGGTCCAAGAAAAGGCCTACAATAAATTCAATACACTCATAGTTGGACTAAAAGGACAAGCAGCGCGGGCAACACGTAGATTCCTTAAAAGGGTCAATGAAGAACTGGGACTTCCAGTTTATATCTGTAACGACGGAGACCCATGGGGATTCCATATTGCCATGGTAATAATATCTGGAAGTGCAAAACTTGCCCATGTAAACCACGAGCTTGCAACACCTGATGCAAAATTCCTGGGCGTAACAGCATCTGATATTATAAATTACGATTTACCAACAGATCCTTTAAAGGATATCGACATATTGAGACTTAAAGAACTATATAAAGATCCTAGATATAAGGATGATTTCTGGAAGGTAGAGATCAAAAAGATGCTGAAGATCGGTAAAAAAGCAGAACAGCAGTCTTTCTCGAAATATGGACTAGAATATGTGGTTGATACATATTTACCAGAAAAACTTGATGCAATGTAATTAACTAAGTTGATGAGTTATTCAACTTTTATTCTTTTTATTTAAAAAATCAATATATACCTAATTATTAAAGGATTTTCTGTTTGCTTTAAGGATGTATAAGACATTTATATCATTGATAATATCAATGAACTTATGAATATTAATTATACTGTTTTTTAGTTTAAAAAATTTTAAAGGGTATTAATCAAAAATTGAATCTTTACATTATTAATAAGTTATTTTGGACTCAATTGAAAAATTAATATGCTCAGAACAACAGATATATTGTTGTGATACTATGGTTGAAAAAGAAACAGTGAAGTGTGGAAGATGCGATAAATGGTTCGAAAGGGAAAAAGAGAAAAGCGCTAGAATCAAAAAAGAAGGTAAAGTAAAGGAATATTTATGCCCTGAATGTGATGAAGAGATAAAAAAGGGCGAATAGAATATTTAATCAAATTTTAAGTTTTAAAGAACTAAATTATTCTTTTATTATTTTATTTAATCCAAAAACCAAATATCTAAACATAAACCCGAATATTTTCTTTCCCTGTTGATTGCATATCCAAGAAGTCCTAATGTCATTGTAAGACTAGAAATATTCCCGATTAATCCAACTACTACTGGATTTCTGAAGTATAAAACTGAAGTCATAAAAATTGTTATAGCAATTATTTCTATCCCCATTATCAAACCAACCAATCCAATAAATTATCTAAATTATCATGATGTTATCCTCTTTTAAGCTATTACTATGAAAATTATTAATAACGAAATTTAGACCAAAGAAAATTGGAATTTAAATTCCAATATTAAAATTAAAGAATCTAAGTTATAATGTAAAAGTTTTACTATTTAAACTTAACCAAAAAATAAAATTTTTGCTAACATGTATTTCCTAACCACTTAAGATAAATTTCATTAAAAATAAAATCAAAAGATTTAATGATATAAATATCCAATTACTCTATAATGAGAGTAAAAAAGTGATAATCATAAATCAAACAACTTAATTGAGGATATATTTTAATAATAAAATTGTAAAATCTAAACAATAATAAACTGTAACTTTTTTATTCTCATATTGCCGAATAACTGTCAAAATCCCATAAAATGGAGGTTTAATAATGAAAGCTGTTGGAATAAACGGATATGGTACCATAGGTAAAAGAGTTGCAGATGCAGTAGCTGCGCAGGACGATATGAAAATCGTAGGAGTAACTAAACGAACTCCTAACTTTGAGGCTAAAAGAGCAGCAGAATTAGGTTACAACATTTACATGAGCGCACCAGATAAGGAAAACCTCTTTGAAGAGGCTGGAATTGGTGTGAAAGGTACTATTGACGACCTATACGATAAGGTAGATATATTAGTCGACTGCACACCTGGAGGAATTGGTGCAAAGAACATGGAATCATACAAGAAAGAGGGTGTTAAAGGAGTATTTCAGGGTGGTGAAAAACACGAGATGATTGGAAAATCCTTCAATTCATTCTCCAACTTCAAAGATGCACTTGGAGCAGACTATGTAAGGGTAGTTTCTTGCAATACTACGGGCCTCTGCAGAACTTTAAACCCCATAAAAGAACTATGCGGTATTAAAAAGGTTAGGGCAGTTATGGTAAGACGAGGAGCTGACCCCGGTCAGGTCAAAAAGGGACCTATAAATTCAATAGTACCAAACCCTCCTACTGTACCTTCACATCACGGTCCTGATGTTCAGACAGTCATGTATGGGCTTAATATAATTACTATGGCAATTTTAGTCCCTACAACTCTCATGCATCAACATAATCTTATGATTGAACTTGAATCAGATGTGACTATCGACGATGTAATTGATACATTTGAAAAAACCCCCAGAGTTATCATTGTAGAAGCTTCAAGGGGTCTTGGTTCGACTGCGGAAATAATGGAGTACGCAAAAGACATTGGAAGGCCTAGAGGAGATTTATTTGAGATAGCAGTTTGGAAAGAGTCACTCAATATTGTAGATAACGAATTATATTATATGCAGGCCATACATCAGGAATCAGATGTGGTACCTGAAAATGTTGACGCAATAAGAGCCATGCTTGAAATGGAAACAGACCCTGAAAAGTCCATCGCGAGAACCAACAAAAATATGGGTATAATAGAATAATCTCCCATCTTCCCCCTTTTTTTAAAATAAACATTAAATACTAATTATTAAGTCTCTAACATATTTGAAATTAACTGATAAGAAGTATTTATTGTTAATAAATCATTTTGATGAAAAATATTATAGAATCACAGATTAGACTGCCTTTCTGGAGGAAATATCACTTTTATACCCTGATCTTCAAATTCTTCCTTGTATCTTAAATCTTTTGTAAAAATGTATGCCCTATCCTCAAATCCATATGAAATATACAATTTCAACTGTTTTAATGTTGCACCAAAGTTTTTAATGTGAGGTTTGATTTCAATAAAATATCGAGAATAATGTTGCTGATGATCCATAGGAAACTTTACAACATCGTTGCTGTCACATTCTGGACAGTAATCCATATTTTTATGGGTTAGATTACAGTTTTTACAAATGTAACGAGGAACCACAAAAATAATGTCAGGTGCTCCAACTCTAAATCCACTGTTGGAAACAATAAATTCTTCTGCATGAATCTTCACATACTCCCAATCCCATTTTTCTGCTTCAGGATTCTTTGAAATAATTATCTTCCTCAAATTCTCTTTTTTAAGCAGCCAGAGGAGCATCTTATCATGTTCTGGTGTTTTCAGTTGTTCGTCATCAATTTTCCAGAATTGATCCAAACTTTTTGTTCGAGTTCTTTTTCCTGCCATAAGCCCACCTTTAGTAATTAGTATTAGATATGGTTTTGAAGTTTATGATCCTTTCGTTACATTTTTATTCATTGTAAAATCCTTTACTTGGATTTATTCTTTATCAAATGAGCATTAAACAATGATTTAATAAAAATCCCGTATAATCTATTAATTGAATTCTAAATAAATAAATCAAAGTAATATGAATATCAAAAATATTTAATATGAAATATGACTTCCATACTCACAGCAAATATTCAATTGATGGTTATATAGATCCTAAAATAATTGTAAAAATTGCAGCAAAAGTCGGCCTCTCTGGAATAGCAGTGACGGATCATAATACTATAAAAGGAGGTATAGTTGCTAAAAAATATGAAAACAATGATATTGAAGTAATAGTGGGTTCAGAAATTTTAACAGATAAAGGCGAAATTATAGGGATCTTTTTAACCGAAGAAATAAAATCAAAGCATTTTATAGATGTTATTGATGAGATAAAAGCCCAAAATGGGATTGTAGTAGTACCTCATCCATTTGATGCCATTAGAAATACGTCAATACATCCTAACAGTGAAGATGCCCATTTTATTGACAGCGTGGAAGTTTTCAACTCTCGGTGTATGCGTCAGATATATAATGAACTGGCAAGGATTTATGCAACAGATAATGATTTAAATATCATTGCAGGAAGTGATGCTCACTTTGAAAATGAAATCGGAAATGCCGGAGTTAGAACAGAATCCGATAATATTAAAGAGGCTGTTTTTAATGGTGATTTTTCAGTTTTCGGTAAGAGATCAAACATAATAAACCCTGTTACTACCAAACTACTCAAAATTTGGAGAAATTCTAGCTCTAAATGATTTAAATATTATTAAACAAAGTTTTTTGAACCTTGATAGAGAGAGTGGAGTGTGAAGCAAAAAAGAATTAATTTAGATCAATATTTATCCAAATACGATAAAGAAATAGGTTCATTGGCTAAGGATCTTCGGAATATGATTCTTGAGCAAGTACCAGATATGGATGAAGTTATTAAATGGAAAAATCTTTTCTACGAAAAGAAGGGATTGTATGTGCAATTGTTATACACAAAGACCATGTGAACCTTCAATTTGCTCGAGGAACTGAACTTGAAGACCCAGAAGGGATTTTAGAGGGAACTGGGAAAAAAATAAGACATGTGAAGATCAACAACACCAAAGAAATAAACTCAAATATACTCAAAAACATGGTGGTAGAAGCTGTTAAACTCAACATATCATAACTAATTAAATATCATTTTATCCATTTTAATTGAAATAATTATTATCTTTACCTTTTATTATGACAATCTCAGTAAAATAATTAATAGAAAAAGACATAAAATCAGATAATAAGAAATATATTGTTGAAGGAATTTTTTCTATAATTTTAAAATTTACAGGAGAATAAATATGGAATGTCAAGATTACGGACTTAAGAGAGATACTGAACGAAACAACCTCAATTTAAATCCTCTTCAAAGGGGCGGAGTACTCCCTGTTGAGGCAAGAAAAGCACTTTATGAATTTTCAGATGGCTACAGTGCATGTGACTACTGTGCAGGAAGATTGGATGAGATATCTAAACCTGATATAAAAGGCTTCATTGACGATCTCGCAACCTTCATTAATATCGACCATGCACGAACAGTTCATGGAGCTCGAGAAGGCAAGTTTGCTGTAATGCATTCCCTTTGCAAACCCGGTGATACCATAGTCATCGATGGAAATGCACACTACACAACACATGTTGCAGCTGAAAGGGCTGGACTCAACATGGTAGAAGTTCCTAATACCGACTATCCCAACTATGAAATACGTCCTGAGGGTTACAAAGAAGTACTTGATGACTTAAACGACAATGGCGAAGATATTAGCCTTGTTCTGCTAACACATGTTGATGGAAACTATGGAAACTTAACAGATTCAAGTTCAATAGGAAAAATAGCGCATGATACAGGAGTTCCTCTACTTTTAAATTGTGCTTACTCCATGGGCAGGTTACCAATCGATGCCAAAAAACTTAAAGCTGATTTTGTTGTTGGGAGCGGACATAAAAGTATGGCTGCATCAGGTCCTATTGGCGTTCTTGGTTTAAAAGATGAGTGGGCAGATACTGTACTTCAAAGGTCTGACAGACATGCTGTAAAAGAACTTGAAATGCTCGGATGTACAAGTAGGGGGGCTCCCATAGCTTCCCTAATGGCATCATTACCCTTTGTTATTGAAAGGTTGAAAAAATGGGACGAAGAAGTTAATAGTACCAGAAAATTTGTAGATACTATGGAAAGAATGGAAGGTGTGACACAACTCGGAATTAAACCAACAGAACATGATTTGGTCCGTTTTGAAACTCCATTATTTGATAATATAGCAGAAAATCATCCTAGAAGAGGTTTCTTCCTCTATGAAGAGCTTAAAAAAAGAAACATTGTTGGAATAAAACGGGGCCAGACTAAATGGTTCAAATGTAGTATTTATGGTTTCAGTAAGGAACAAAAGGATTATATTGGAGAATCTTTCGTTAATATAGTGAATAAATACCTTGATATGTAGATTTATCACAATTTTAAATTATTAACATCTTATCTACATTCATTAGACCTAAATCCTCATATTTGAATAACTGGAAATTGAACTTCTGTTAAGAGCTCACTTTCAGACACTTCCATTGGACTGTTGAAGTATATCTCAATAGGTGCGCCTGTCATTTGGTACCCTTCCTCAATAACCTTGTTCATCATAATTTCGTAGACCAGACCTACTTCTTGATACGGACCTTTATGCATGGCGGAAAGAACTTGTTGGGCTGGTATTTTTTTTATCTTTACTTTACCCGCTTCTGATGCTTCTCCCTCAAAAGGAACTCCCATTTCATACTGCATATCTTCTGGAGCAACTTCAGCAGGACTTGTGTAATATGCAGAATAGGGAGGGCCGGTCATTTCCACATTCTGTTTTATCATCCAATCCACTATCTCACCAATCAAGTCCCCCATATCCTCTACAGGTCCTTTATAAAAAATGTATGCTACCTGCATTTCTTCTGTTTCTTTCAGTTTTATCTCCATTTTAAAACCCCTTAATTATTATTAATTATCTATTTATTTTTTTTGGTTCTTATTCATATAAAAATCATATAGAATTTGAGATTACTTTACACAATAGAATCCAGCCTGCATATAAGATCTCCAAAAAACTTCAACAACTCTGAAACCTGATTTTTTTAATAATGAGATGTGTTCATCAATTTTAATTGGAAAATATTCAACATCAAATCTATTTAAATGCATCTCAACAGTTTTTGAATCCCTACCTCTTGATGTCTGAAAGTTTTTCCAGTAATCCATACCAATCTCAAGTCCCTCTGGTGAATTTGGTCGAATATTTTCAAATGTTATGTAAACACCATTATCATCTAAAAGAGTATAACAAATTTTTGTGGCTTTAAATCTCTCTTCAATGGACATATAATGATGAGATTGAATCGATGTAATTACATTTGGTTTACAATCATTTTCTAGGACTATGTTTCCGGTTTCAGTGGGTTTAAGAAATTTAAATCGTTCGTGAGGATATTTCACAAGTTTTATTCTGGCCTTGTTTAACATTTCGACCGATGGATCTGCCAGTATGAAAAATGAACTATTAAATTCTTCTAAAGCTTTTTGAACAAGAGTTCCTGTCCCACATCCAGTATCTAACCAAATTTCAGGTTCATTCAATATAGTTCTTATTAGTTTTAATGATTCATTATGAAATGATTCATAATAGGGAATAGTTTTCGTTATATCCAGATCATAATCCTCTGATCCGTGAGATGAACTGTTATCTTTATTCCACATTTAACACCAAATCTACTTTGATCAACTTTTTGAGAATTATAAGAAATATGGGGTTTAACCCATTTTGATCACTGGAAATCTGACCTCGGTGAGTAATTCATCAGGTGATACTTGACTTGGATCATTGAGATATACTTCTGTAACTGGACCAACGATATCATATCCATTACTATTAGCATATTCTGCAATTGTATGGATTACTGGACCCACGTTTGTGTATGGTCCTTTGTGTATTGCAGCAAGAACAGTATGTTCTGGTATCTCTTTGAACCCTAATTTACCTTCTTGAAGCTTTAAATCTCCATCAAAAGAAAACCCAATTTCATACTCAAGTTCTTCTTCGGGAACTTCCTCAGGACTATTGAAATATGAACCATATACCATACCGGTCATTTCTAGACCTTCATCTATAACCAACTGTCCCACTTCCTGCATGTGTTCAGAAATCTTGTCATAACTTCCCTTAAATTGTGCGTAAGCCACTTTAGTTTCTTCGATCCTTTTTTCTGTTATCTCCATAGTAAACACTCCAAAATTAATATGTTATCATTTGATATTAAAATTATTATCTTGATATCAATTTTCGGATGTTAGATTGATAAAACCTTTTTGATACTCGATAAAAGTATACAAAATTATTTGAAACTGGATCTATAAGAAAAAATATTAATTAAGTGTTCAAAAAAAAGAATAAAAAAAATCTCTAAATTATGCTGAACTTGGTGGATTATTAGTTTTCAGTGTAATGGTACTATCTGCAGAATTCTTTAAAGCTACACTGAATCCCGGTTCTGCCCCAATTACTATAGTTTTTTTTCCATGCTCCTTAGCAACATTTATCAACGGGAAAAAGTCGACATCACGGGTCATGATTGCTATCACATCGATATTAGGATTATGAATAAGCTCAAATGCCTCCACAGCCATCTGAACATCTGTTTCACCTGCAACGATCATAGGTGAAAATCCTTGGTTTACAACAGCTTCTATAAGCTTATCTGAAGCGTATTGGTTAAGGAAAACCTTACCGACTTTTATGTTTCCGTGTTCAGCTATTAAATTTCTTACTGTATCTAAATTGCAGTCAAATTCTTTACGTAGCATGTTCGGACCATCGACAAGCAATCCGATATTTTTACCATGAGAATTTTCCCTTATAAGTGGAATGTAATCTTTAAATGAAGTTAATTTATCAAAACGATGCATTTTTTCTCTCCAAAATGTTATTCAAAGGACTCAAAACGAATTATTCTGGATCTTGAATTTTTATATATGTATTAAATGAATGTATATTTGTATAGTTAATAAACGATAAGTACCTATGCCTAATTTATACCCAAATTTATCAACTTCTTAAAATTGATATTATTGATTCTTCTAGTCCAGAAATGATTACATATATCTATGAAATTTGAATTATATCAATGATTATTTAAAAAAATTGATCTTTTATGATAAGATAGTAATTAATTAAACAATCTATTTATCTACTATTAAATAGAATAAAGTGATTATCATATAACTAAACTACATATAAAATCAGATTTTTTCATTATTATAATAGGCTTTTTTATATAAAAAAAAATTTTTAAAGAGTATATAAATTAACCAACAAAATATATTAATATTTCAATGCATTACAATGTTAAAAAAGATAATTCTGATTATTGTCCTTCTTGGACTATTTTTTACCGCTTATTCATTTATAGAACCTTATCTGATAGAAACTAAAGATATGACCAT
>Ga0302161_10000211_pt1 | contig 15187 bp, 12 predicted proteins | sample I_Fen_E2_1_FD_193498 | JGI IMG/M metagenome (GOLD analysis project Ga0302161, IMG submission 193498) | Peat permafrost microbial communities from Stordalen Mire near Abisko, Sweden - I_Fen_E2_1 | ecosystem: Environmental > Terrestrial > Soil > Wetlands > Permafrost | place: Sweden: Abisko...
TCGCCTTTCCCCGTTCGGCTGAAAATTGCCATAGCTATTCCTGTAAAAGTCAGGGTCATTCCAAGGTAATGAAACAAGGTAAGCCTTTCACCAAGAATCAAAAAACTGAAAAAAGCAGTGATAGGAGGGACCAGAGTCATAATCAGCATCGAAAACCTGGAACCGATCATTGTATATGATTTGAAGAGGAACAGATCTCCAAAGACAAATCCCACAAGTCCCGATAATGACAGCCACATCCAATTCTCACTACTGGCATCTATGGGCAAAAGAAAGCCTCTCCTTATCAACGTGAACACACTCAGAAAAGCGAGTCCTATGATAAGTCGGAGTATATTCACTGCCACCGATCCGATTTTGTGACTCGCAGACTCAAAGGAGAGCGAAGTAATAGTCCAGAAAAATGCAGTCAGAAGTGCGGCAAATTCACCCAGATGATGATTAAAAAAACTCATTTCAAAATCAGAAAGTAGTAATTATCTTTAAAGGCCGTTAAATTATAATTAATTATGGTAAAAGAAAAGTCGTTAAACCACAAACAAACGCGAAGTAAAACTCAAGGTAAAACAAAGTGAAGCAAAACGAATAAGTCTTTTTTGATTGCTTCATGTTTTTGAACAAAGAATTTTTAAAAAGCAAGTTATGAATATTGAAATTAAAGAACATTTTATAAGTCAGTGGAAGAAGTATTTTAACAATGCCGATCTTCCTGTTACATTTTATTATACTGACAATCCGGGTAAGGCTACTGTTATGCAATCCTCAGGAAAGTGGAGCTGTCTTATATGCCAGCTTCAAAAGGTCAGAATGGGAGAATCATTGGCCTTTAGTGCTGAGTCAGTGAAATGCGGAGGAGCAAAACGTTATCTGGGATTCGCCGACAAAATACGACCGAATTTTGAGTATTTTCTTTCCTGCGGAATTGAAGGTGAAATGGAAGGCGAGAGGTATATAAGAACACCTCAGCTGGTTGAAGAGTTAATGAAAAAACAGAAGAAACTGATTATTACCGGGAAATATATTGTGTTTAAAAGATGGGACAATCTGGATGAAAATGACAATCCTGATGTTGCAATATTCTTTGCAACTCCCGATATATTATCCGGACTTTTTACCCTGGCAAACTTTGACCAGTCTGACCCCGATAGTACTATTACTCCGTTTGCTGCAGGATGCGGATCATTAGTCTATTTTCCCTATACCGAAAAAGACTCTTTACGTCCAAGAGCCGTAATAGGAATGTTCGATGTTTCAGCCAGACCATGTGTTCCAGAGGGAGTTCTTACTTTTTCGGTTCCGATGGTCAAGTTCACAAAAATGATCAGCTATATGGATGAAAGTTTCCTGATAACTGATTCCTGGAAAAAGGTCCAGAAAAGGATAAATTGATATTCAAGAAATATCTGCGATAATCAGCGTGATCAGCGGGAACTTTTTAAGTGTTTTCCCGCAGATCTCGCAGATTTACGCTGATTTTAAATTTTATTCGACAATCTCGAAAGTATATTCACCCGAACCGGCCTGCATTGTAAGTTTATTATCAGCCAGCTTTATATCTTTCAGATAAATGTTCTGAGACAATGGTTTACCACCTTCGGTTACTTTGTCCTGAACAGTGGCTGGAAGAATAATTGTAGCTGACGTGTTAGCAGGTATCCTTACCTTAATTATAACTTTACCGTCTTTCTTTTCCCATCCTGAACCAATAGTTCCGTATGAACTTTCAAAAGAAGCTCTGGAATATGTCAGCTTTTTAGCAGGATGTGGCTGAATGATTATATGTTTATATCCGGGACCCATAGTTTCAATTCCTGCTGATACCCTGTACATCCAGTCTCCGATAGCTCCGTAAGCATAATGATTAAAAGAATTCATACCCGGATCTTCGAATGTGCTGTCAGTTTTTTCTCCATCCCAACGTTCCCATATTGTAGTGGCACCCATTTTAACCGGGTATAACCACGAAGGATATGATTCCTGAAGTAAGAGATCATATGCGGTATCGGTGTATCCATTGTCTGATAAAACGTGACAAAGATAGGGTGTTCCCAGGAAGCCGGTAGAAAGGTGATTATCTCTGTCCTTTATGTCATTAACCAAAAACTCAGCAGCTTTACTGCGAAGATTTTCAGGCAGAAGATTGAATTTAAGAGCAAGAACATAGGATGTCTGCGAATTGGTTCCGACTCTACCGGCTTTTGTAACATATTCATTAATAAATACTTCCTTAATCTTATTAAACAGATCGGAGTACATTTTTGCATCATCTGTTTTCCCAAGAGCCTTAGCAGCTTCTGCAAGAATGCTTGCAGAGTATGCAAAGAATGCTGTTGCAATAAAATTATGATCAGTATAGCCATCAGGCTCAGTATGATTATCTACCGGAGGATGATAGAACAACCAGTCTCCATATTTACTGCCATCTTTCCAGATATAACTGTCTCCGGCTTTTTTCCTGATATATTCAACCCACGCCTTCATACTCTTATACTGATTTTCCAGGAAATTTTTATCGCCATAAACCGTATACATTGTCCAAGGTGCAATCACAGAGACATCTCCCCAGCCGGCAGAAGGTTGGGCAGATGTGGATCCTTGTTTATTAAGAATATCGGGAATAACATCCGGCACTTCGCCACCCTGTTTCTGGTCGGCAGCAATATCTTTTAACCACTTGGTAAAGAAGGATGAGACATCCATATTATATGCAGCCGTCCGGCAAAATGCCTGTGCATCTCCAGTCCAGCCCAGCCTTTCGTCTCTCTGCGGACAGTCAGTGGGAACATCTACAAAATTGCCTTTCTGGCCCCATTGAATGTTATGCTGTAATTGATTGATCAGAGGATTTGAACATTCAAAGGTACCGGTAACAGGCATGTCTGAATGAACAACAACACCTGTCAGATTATCAGCTGTAAGCTCTGAGGGAAATCCAGTGACTTCAACATACCTGAATCCCATAAATGTAAATCTGGGTTCATATACCTCTTCTCCTGTACCGGCAAGAGTATAAGTTAACTGACATTTTGCAGCACGAAGGTTTGTTGTATAAAACTCACCAAATTTATCAAGTACTTCTGCATGCCTCAGTGTGACAACGGTTCCTTTTTTACCTGAGACCTTCAATCTTAACCAACCTACCATATTCTGACCCATATCTGCAATCAGGCTCCCTTTTGGAGTCCTGAATATTTTAACGGGCTTTATCTCCTGAATCTTTCTCACGGGAGACCCTTCAGATGCAATCAGGTTACTATTATTGTAATAGCCGGTTTTCACATGTTGCCAGTTTTTATCATCATAACCCGGATTGTTCCAGCCTGTAAGTTTCTTTGTCGCATCATAGGTCTCACCATTATATATATCATTCATTCTGATAGCCCCGTCATTTGAAGCTTTCCATGTCTCATCGCTTACAATTACTGATTCGGTACCATCTGTATATGAGATCTTTAGCTGAAATAAAACTCCAAGTTTTTTGCCATAGATTGCCCAGTTATTTCCCCATGCCAGCGTTCCCCGGTACCATCCGTCACCGAGAACGACTCCAATCGCATTATTGCCTTTCAATAGCATACCGGTTACATCATACACCTGATATTGAAGTCTTTTACTATAAGAAGTCCAGCCTGGAGTCAATACCTGGTCACCAACTTTTTTCCCGTTCAGCTGCAATTCATAAAAACCATGTGATGTAATGTATACTCTTGCTGTTGCAATTGTTCTGGCTGAAAGAAATTCTTTTCTGAAGTGTGGTGAAGGAGAATATCTTAAAGTATCACCTTCCATTTCAATCCATTTTGCTTTCCAGTCAGATTGTGAGAGTAGTCCCATTTCCCAGTAGGCTGCAGGACTCCATTTTGATTCTTTGCCTCTGTTATCCCATACTTTCACCTGCCAGAAATATCTTTGTCCCGACTTGAGATCAGTCCCTTTATAAGATCGGAGAATTGATTCATCAGATTCAACCTTATCAGATTGCCAGACAATTTTTGAAGCAGAGAATTTTTCGTCTGTCGCTACCCTTACTGAATATGCAGTTTGCAGTATATTATTTCCGGTTCCGCCAATTTTCCAAGAAAACCTGGGATATCTATTGTCAATACCAATCGGATTTACTTTATGATCAACTATCAGATCCTTTACAGAAAGGTCCTGAGCAAAAGTGACTCCAAATAAGGAAAGAAGAAAAAGGGTAAGTTTAAGTGATTTCATGGTTTTGGACTTTTTGGGATTTAATATCAAGATTATGAAAAATAGTCTGAATAAAAAAATATCTTAAAAGTCTTTTTCGTGACTGAAAGTTTATAAATTGCAGATCACTCTATTTAAAGAATTTTATATGAATCCGGTATCAGGTATTTTACTCATTGCGTTGGGAAGTATAGGTGCAGCAAGCTTTTATGTGCCATTTAAGAAAGTAAAGTCGTGGGCCTGGGAATCATACTGGTTAAGTCAGGGCGTTGCAGCCTGGATTATCGCTCCGATACTATTTGCATTCATTTTTGTTCCAAAAGGTGAACTCATGCCTATTATTCATGAGGCACCTTCTTCTGCCAAATTGATGGCAATGTTATTTGGAGCATTATGGGGTTTTGGAGGCTTGACATTTGGCTTAAGCATCAGGTATCTAGGGGTAGCTCTCGGCCAGAGTATAGCCCTGGGACTTTGTGCCGCTTTTGGAACTTTAATCCCGCCGATAATTGCCGGAGATAGTCTCTTTTCTTCAACTGCCGGAATACTAACCATTGTCGGCGTTTCAATTACAGTAGTCGGTATTGCGGTAATAGGTTATGCCGGCTCACTTAAGAGCAGGGAGATGACCGAGGAGGAAAAAAGGGCAGCAGTTAAAGAGTTTGCCCTGAAAAAAGGAATACTGATTGCCATCTTCGCAGGGGTGATGAGCGCTTGTTTTAATTTCGGATTTGAGTCAGGAAAACCTATCGAAACTGTAGCCCTGGCTCATGGTACAAATCCTCTATTCCAGAAAAACCCTTCCCTTATATTCATCCTTTTCGGTGGTTTTGTTACCAACCTCATTTATTGCGGTTATCTGAATATCAAAAATAAAACATACAGGGATTACATTTCTGTCTCAGGCAGCGTCCTTCTTAATAATTTGTTTTTTACATTCCTGGCAGGGCTCCTATGGTTCCTCCAGTTCCATTTTTTCGGAATGGGTTCAAGTAAACTGCCTCATGGAATGGCTGTATTTGGATGGAGTATCCTGATGGCCTTAAATATTGCAATAAGTAATATCTGGGGTATCTTCCTGAATGAATGGAAAGGAGCTAAAAGAAAAACACTTATTGTATTATCTGTTGGAATTATTATTCTTATTCTTTCCACATTTGTCGTTAAATTGGGTTAGATAATATGGAGACAAAAAGATTTGGTTTTAAAATGAAAATGCGTCCCGGTTTCAGGGAAGAGTATAAAAAACGGCATAGTGAAATATGGCCCGGGCTTGTTCAATTGCTTAAAAATGAAGGTATTGGAAATTACTCTATTTTCCTCGATGAAGAGACCAATACACTTTTTGCTTACCAGGAGCAATCAGGCGAGAGCTCTTCTCAGGATCTTGGAAGTACCGAAATTGTTAAAAAATGGTGGAAATGTATGGCAGACATTATGGAAACAAATCCCGATAATTCTCCGGTGTCAATTCCGTTGGAACAGGTATTTTATATGGAATAAGACAAAAGACAAAAGTCGGAAGACAAAAGTGAGGAACGAAAGAAAATTAAGTCTCTCTCCCCCGGGAGAAGGATTTAGGATGAGATAATTTCAAACTTCGCTAAGCAAGTGATAATAAGTAAAAACCTTGAAGGAAGATTATAGAAAACATTCATATTAAATTATTTCGATTATGAAAAAGGAGATCATTAAAAAATCATATCAGCTCGCAAAGGAACAATATGCTGCTTTGGGAATTGATACTGACCATGTAATTTCTGAAATGGATAATATTAATATCAGCCTGCATTGCTGGCAGACGGATGATGTCGGAGGTTTTGAAAAACCAGGATCTGTTCTTGGCGGAGGTGGTATTCAGGCTACCGGGAACTTTCCCGGCAAAGCAAAAACTATTGAGCAGATGAGATCTGATCTTGATAAGGTAATGTCTCTTCTTCCAGGTAAACAAAGGCTAAATCTGCATGCAATATATGGTGAGTTCGAAGGTAAACTCGTTGACCGTGATCAGATTGAACCAAAGCATTTTCAGGGCTGGATCGACTGGGCAAAGAAAAGAGGTATCGGTCTTGATTTCAACTGCACATGTTTTTCACATCCTTTAGCTGACGACGGCTTTACATTATCAAGCAAAGATGAAAAAATCAGGAAATTCTGGGTTGAACATACCAAACGATGCAGAGCTATCGCAGCTGAAATGGGAAAACAACTCGGAACGCCTTCCGTACACAATATCTGGATACCTGACGGAATGAAAGATACTCCTGTTGACCGTAATACATTGCGAAAACTGCTGAAAAAATCACTTGATGAGATCTTCGCAGTTAAATATTCAAAAGAATATCTTAAGGATTCAGTTGAAAGTAAGTTATTTGGCATTGGGTCGGAAGCTATGGTAGTGGGATCTCATGACTTCTATCTTGGTTATGCAATAAAAAACAATACTTTGATAACTCTCGATAACGGTCATTTTCATCCGACTGAACAGGTAGGTGATAAAATTTCTTCAATTCTGCATTTTGTTGACGAAATACTCCTGCACTTAACACGTGGTGTTCGCTGGGATAGCGATCATGTGCTTACCTTTAACGAAGAACTATTGCTGATAACACAGGAGATAGTCAGGATGAAAGCGCTGAAAAGAGTTAACATAGGTCTCGATTTCTTTGATGCCAGTCTGAACCGTATCGGTGCATATGTTATAGGGACACGTTCTGCACAACTGGCTTTTATGTATGCTCTTCTGGAACCAACAAAAACACTTGTCAAATTTGAAGAAGAAGGAAAGAATTTTGAAAGGCTTGCATATCTTGAACTTCTTAAATCAAAACCGTTCGGAGCTGTTTTTGATTACTATTGTATGATAAACAAAGTTCCGGTAGGACAGGATTATATCGATGAGATTGTGAAGTATGAAAAAGAAGTGCTTCTGAAAAGATAATATTATTAAGAATGTTTAAAGTCCCGGCATACAGGATTGGAGGGTAGAAATGAAAGAGACAGTTATTGCAATTTATGACATTGGTAAAACGAATAAAAAAATAATTCTTTTTAATGAAGAATTTAAAATAGTATTGGAAATTGAAGAAAAATTTCCTGAAATTCTTGATGATGATGGCTTTGAATGCGATGATATTGAGCATATTGAACAATGGATTAAAAATTCTTTCACCAGTTTAGTACATTCAGATAAATATGAACTTAAGGCTGTTAATTTTACCACCTATGGTGCATCACTTGTTTATCTTGATGTAGAAGGAAACAGACTAACGCCTGTTTATAATTATCTGAAACCCATAGATGAAAAAATTTCCGAACGCCTGTACAAGAGGTATGGCGGAAGGGATGAGTTTTGCAGAAGAACAGCTTCTCCTGCTCTGGGTATGCTGAATTCCGGAATCCAGCCACTCTGGCTAAAAGCGACCAAACCGGAAGTTTTTGCTAAAATAAGACACATTCTTCATTTCCCTCAATATCTCTCATACATAATAACCGGGAAAATTTATTCCGAACACACCTCCATCGGATGTCATACAGCTCTTTGGGATTTTGATAATATGAATTATCATCCGTGGGTTAAAGTTCATGAATTGAACTTTCCCGAACCTGTTCCTGTTGAAACACTAAATGAAATTAACAGAGATGGAAAAAAAGTTCAGATTGGAATAGGTATTCATGATAGTTCTTCTTCCCTGGCACCTTATTTTTCAAGTAGCGAAGGGAAGTTCCTTCTGATTTCAACCGGTACCTGGTGTATTAATATGAATCCTTTTAATACTGAAAAATTGACGGCTGAGCAACTCGACAACGATTGCCTGTGTTATATGAGTATAACCAGGCAGCCTGTAAAATCTTCAAGGCTCTTTCTGGGTCACCTTCATGAAACAGCCATGAAACAGGTTTGCGATCATTTCAGAAAGCCGGAAGATTATTATAAGAAAGTCAAAACCGATAATCAATTATCAGCAACTTTAAAATCGAAATTCAATGGAAAAAAAGTATTCTTTCAAACAGGGCCATATTCACGCGATTTGAAAGATTATATAGATATGTACGAATTTAGCAATTTCGAGGAAGCTTATCATCAGTTAATGAATGAATTAGGTGATCTTACTGTGGAAGCTGTAAATCTTGTCCTTCCTGCAATTGATGAAACTGAAAATATTTATATAACAGGAGGATTTTCCAAGAACGAACTTTTCCTTAAATTAATAGCAAAGGCATATCCATCTAAATTTGTGTATACCTCTGAAATTGCCAATGGGTCAGCACTGGGAGCAGCTCTGGTTGTTTCGGGTTCAAAATCTACTCTGAACCTTGGTTTGACCAAATGCAAAATTTGATATCAATGAAAATAAAAAAATCATGATAAAAAGAATAATTTTTTTATTCATTGTTATATTCCTTATTATTTTCAATTCATGTAAAAAATATTATGAAGTAGTACCCGGAGAGGTAGTGATTAATGAGTTGATGCCAACTAATTCTACTACGGTTGCTGATCAGAATGGAGAATACGATGACTGGATCGAATTATTCAATTTATCATACGCATCAATAGATCTGTCGGGTTATTTTCTTAGTGACAGCAAGAAGGATAATAAAAAATGGAAGTTACCCCAGGGCACATCTATACCTGAGAATGGATATCTGATAATCTGGGCTGATAAGGATACAACTGAGGTTGGTTTACACGCAAACTTTAAACTCTCGTCAGCCGGAGAAACAGTAATTCTATCCAGACCAGACGGTACAATTACCGATAGAATCGAATATCCTTCCCAGACTCTCGAATTATCTTATTCAAGAAAACCTAATGGCAGAGGAGCATTTATCTGGCAAATACCTACGTTCGGTAAATCAAATGATTCTAATTAATTGATATGCTGATAAATATAGAGTTTGTCGATTAATATATTCTTTCACCAAGTGCAGCTTTAAGTTTATAAATGCTTGCAGCATAATCGATTCTGGCTTTAAGCAGCATTAAACTGCTTTCAGAAACTGAGGTGTTGGCATCAAGAAGATCAAGATTAGTTATTATGCCTGACTTAAAACTTGTTTCAGCCAGAGAATAAGCTTTTAATGCCTGTTTTAACTGAAGTTCCGTTTGGTTTACTTTTTTGAAGGCTGCAAACATAAGCGCTTCTGATTCATAGACTTCATTTGATATATTCCTTTTTGTAAGTTCAGATTCATATGATATCGAAGTTACTCCCGATTTTGCCTGGGCAAGATTATATTTGTTTTTCATCCCGTCAAAAAGTGGAACTCTGAGCCCCAAACCTACTACATAATTTGGTGTGAATCTGGCGAGATAGGGAATGTAGCCGTTTTTTGCTCCTCCTGATGCTTCAAAACTTAATAAAGGCTTATTCTGTAGCTTTGTCATTCCGAATTTTAGCTCCGCCAGTGTTGTTCGTTTTTCATTTATCAGGACTTCATCCCTGTTATGAAATGCATAGGATAAGATAGAATCAGCAGGAAGTACCGGCGGGTCAACAATGAGTTCAGTCCTTACAACAGGATTATTTGCCTGTCCGTTACCCAGCAGCGAGTTTAGAGCTGCCTGTTGACCTGTCAGAGCAGCAATCAGGTCAACTTTTTGACTCTCCACGGTAGATATTTTCACTTTAGTTGTAAGAACCTGGTATTCAGTTGCAGCCCCGGTAGCCATTACTTTTTCAATGTATTGCAGGTGTTCATTTAATGCTGCCAGCTGTTCGTCCTTAATTTTTATTGCAGCCTGCAAATAAAGAAGAGTATAAAAATTACTTACCGTGTAAAGCGACAATTTCTGCTTTACCTGTTCAAGCGACTGTTCCCCAATTGCCTTATTTTCATTTTCAAGCTCAATATTTTGGTGTGTCCTGCCAAAATCATAGACAAGCTGCTGATAATTAATTGAAGCGGAATAATTATTGCCGGGATATAGCTGAAAAGTACCAAGTCCTGGAAAAGCAAGTTTAGTCACGGGTGCAATGTTGGCAAAGTTTGCAGTAAAATCCACTATCGGATTGTATCCTGTTTTTGCCAGTGCAATTCTTGAATCTGCGTTTCTGATGGCTTCCTCTGCAACCTTGACGGAGGGATAAGAAGAGATAACCTGCTGAATAACACTTTTAAGTGAAAGGGAATCAGTCTGTTGTTTCGGTTTATCAATTGGACTCTTTGCGGATAAAGCGCTGTTAAGAGATATTACAAGCGCTAAGAGTGTAAAAAATGATTTTTTATTTATCCTGTTATTCATGTGCCGGAATATTTTTATTTTTTGATTTTTTAGTATGTAGAAAAATAATCGGAATCCCTCCTATAAGGGTTATAAGACCTGCCAGAAGAAAATCATCATCAATACCTTGTATATAAGCTTGCTTACTGATGTTTGAAAGAAGCAAAGCCTGACTTTGTCTTGTTGAATTCAAAGGTGAACTGCCAGCTTCACTTTGAAGATGATATTTTATTTTAGTTGTTGTTTGCTGATAAACCTCCGAACCTGGTTTGATGGCACCGCCAAATACCTGAGCATGATAATTAACTCTTGTAGTCAGCAATGTTGCAAGCAATGCAACGCCAAGGCTTCCGCCAAGTTGCCTTATCGAATTTGTTATGGCTGATGCCTGAGCCATCTTCTCACGTGGTATTTCTGAAAGTGACACAGTAGTTAACGCAGTGAACATAAGACCCATGGCAAATCCCCTTAGATACAATGAAAACATAATGAATTTCAGCTCGGTAAGCCATGAAAGATTTGCATTGAGATAGAAGCTGAAGGCAAAAAGTACCACACCTATAAAAAGTGGAATTTTTGGATTCAGCTTATCTGAAATTCTTCCTGATATTGGGGCGACAATTCCCTGAATGATGCCTACCGGAAGGAAAACCGAGCCGGCTTGAAGGGCAGTATAACCCAATGAATTCTGCAGATAAATAGGCAATAAGAATGTGCTTCCGAACATTCCCAGACTAAAGATAATCAGAATAATATTTGCTATACCAAAATTATGATTCTTAAGAAGCCTGAGATCCAAAAGCGGTTCTTTAACTATTATTTCGGCGGTTATAAAAACCGCCAGAGCAATTAAAGCAATTGCGCCATAAGCCAATATAAAAGGAGCGTGCCATCCAGCTGAATTTGTTGCTGCATTTCCCTGAGAAAGAATATACAGGGTCAGTGGAAGAAAAATGGTTACAGAAATGAATCCTACTATATCGAATTTTCTTGTTTTCCTGTTTATATATTCACTCTGAATTATTATAGTGAATAACATAGCCATTATTCCAATTGGTATATTGACATCAAAAATCAATGGCCAGCTGAAACGGTCAATCAGAAAACCGCCAATCATCGGCCCGAATGAAACTGACGCAGCAGCTGAGATACCCCAGAATCCAAGAGCTATGCCTCTCTGGTGTGGCGGAAATTCTCTTGTAATTATTGCCATTCCCAGTGGTTGTATTGTACCCGCTCCGAGACCTTGAATAACCCTTGACGCGATCAGCATATTCTCATCTGAAGACCTTCCGCATAACATCGAACCTAAAGTAAAAAGGAATAATCCAATGAAATACAACCGCTTGTAACCGAATTTGTCGGCAAGCCATCCGGAAGTAGGAAGCGCCACTGCCATTGCAAGCATATACGCTGTTATGACCCACTCGATTTTATCGAGACCGACGCCAAATGATGCCATTATTTTAGGTAACCCCACATTAACAATTGTGGCGTCAAGCACCGCCATAAAAGTTCCCAGCATAATATTTGCAAGCAGGAACCATTTATATGACAGGTGTTTAGGATGAAAAGGCGAATTGCCATTCCTTATAAAGTACCTGATCCGGTGAGATGGTGTTCTTCGTCGTTCCATCTTAGTTTTTAATAATCTTTACTACGACAGACATTCCGGATAAAATATTAAAAGAAGAGATCTCTCTGTTATTATCTGCTTTGTCTATCGATATCCTGACAGGTATTCTCTGAGTGACTTTGGTAAAATTACCGGAAGCATTATTTGCAGGAATCAGTGAAAATACCGAAGCAGTACTGGAACCAATTAAAAAAACTTTACCGCTGAATTTTACATCAGAAAAGGCATCAATGGTAAATTTTACAGACTGTCCTGTATGAACTTCTGAAATATTTGTCTCCTCAAGGAAAGCCACTATCCAGAGATTTTTGCTCATGGTGATAGTAAAGACCGATTGACCAGGCTGGGTCACGTCGCCCGCTAGCAACCAGCGTCTTGCAATTACGCCATCAGCGGGTGCATAAAGCTTTGTATTCCTGAGTTGTGCGTCGAGCACTTTTATCTGGGCATTTGCTGTCTCAACAGAAGCAGAAACACTTGAAATCATAGATTTTGAAACCAGTAGTTGTGCCTTTGCGGCTTCAAGCTGGGCTGAAGCTGTTTCATATGCTTTCTTTATATGATCAAATTGTTCAGGTGTTATTACACCACCATCTGACTGATTTTTTGCCCTTTTCATATCTTCTGCGGCCCGGTCAAGATTTATTTCCAGAACTTTTAAACTCAACTGATCGGAACTGTACTTTACTTCCGACTGGGTTAAATTAGCCTCTGCCTGAACCTTAATAGCCAGGGTCTGGTTCCTTTGTGCAACCATATCAGCGCTGTCAAGATCAGCCAGGAGCATACCCTGTTTGACCGGGTTTCCTTCATTGGCATACAGAGAAGATAGCCTCCCCATTATTTTTGCTCCAACACTGACATTGTCAGCATCCACATGTGCATCATCAGAAGTGATATACATGGAATAATCTCTATACCAATACCATGCACCTGCAAGGACTACTAAAATAACTATTGCCAATGGAATGTAAACTCTGAGCCGGTTGTTCTTCGATTCTTCTTTCATAAAAGTGTTCTGAATTAAATTATGTTGTTAATTTTTAAGGTATTAAATCATTTGCATTTTAAACTCTTAATGAAAACGTTGGTAAAGACAATGGTCTTTTCAAGAAGAAGATCGTATTCTTCCTGTTCAATAAATAATGTTTTCTTTTCATTAATTAATGTAGTTCTTAGTCCTTTAAGCAAATCAAGATAAAGTGTGGCCGTCTGATCCGTATCGCAGATAAAAAATATTCCGCTGGTTATCCCTTTTTCAAATATCTTTTTTATAATTTCCTTTTCTTTTTCTTTAAAAAGCTGAATTGATTCCCTGAAACCTGGTTTGAGATCTGAGTAAGCTTCCAGCCTCAATCTGCTTAAATTCAATAATGTACGAAAATAGGAGAGACGCGCGTTAGCATACTCCAGTAGTAATTGTTCCGGCTCATGAAAACTAAAAATTCTTTCTGAAATTTTTGCAATGAATTCCATCTGTTCCTTTTCAACAACAGCTTTATAGAGGCTCTCTTTATCAGGAAAATAGTAATACAATGATGCTTTCGATAGTTTAAGATCGCTTGCAATTTCGCGCATTGAGGTTTTTTCAATACCATATAATCCGAATCTCCTTTGAGAGGCTTCGATTATCATCTGTACCCTATCGCTCTTCTCAGAAGTGAATTTTGATGTATTCATGTTTATAAAAAGATGCAAAGATAACAATCCCTCTGACTAAGTTGTTCAAATGGTCAGAGTAAAACTAATAATATTTTCTACTGACATTTATTACGGACTTTAAACTGGCCTTGATAAGCATTTTATCAACTAAGCTTTTCTTAAATATTTTCAATTTACAAAGCTGTTTTGTTATTAAAATGGACCATTTAGTCTACTTGGTTCAATTATATATCTAAAATATTTTTTACTAAGTTGAAGTAAATGTACTTTTGAAACTATCATAGTTAACTACTTTGAATTTTCAATATCCCCGAAATCGTTACAAAAATTAAATAAATAAGAGAAATATGAAAACAGTGAGGACAACAATCTTAATTTTTCTGATTTTAAGCTTTGCTTTGAAGGCAGAGTGTCAGAAATCCAGACCAGATGACAAGATTAAGAGTCTTGTGGTTTCAGAAGAGAAATATGACATGCTGGTCAAGAAGCAATACAAGGAATCAGAAACTTATTATGATTCTCGTGGTAATGAACTTGAATCCATCACTTATAAACAAGGAAAAGTTGATAAACACTTTAAATACCAGTATGATGCGGATAATAACAAAATTAAGGAAGAGGAGTTTGATGCCTCAGGAAAATTAAAAGAATCGTCAGAGTACAAATATGCAAATGGTTTGAGGACTGAAAAAAATGTCTTTGATCAGAATAAAAAACTAAAGTCAAAAAGGACTTACGTCTATACAACTTATTAGATAATGTATAATTCTGAGATTCAAACATTACTGAGTTCATTTCAGCCTATTGGTTTAGATGAAATGCATGAAGTAATCTTAATGAACCGGGTTGAAACAAAATACATATTCTCGGTTAAGAAACTTCCTCTTCTGTTGAATCAATTATCGGGAAGTTATAAAGTTCTTGAGATTGATATGATCCGGGCCTTTCCTTATCACACAACTTACCTTGATACGGCTGACCTTATGTTTTATACTCAACAGGTAAGGGGTAAACTCAACAGGCATAAAATCAGATACAGGATATATGAATCAACAGGACTTTCATATCTTGAAATAAAGGAAAAAACCAACAAAAACAGGACCATTAAATGGAGGATTGAAAATAGTCTAAAAGCAAATTCTCCCGATGAAAATGCATCAGCATTCATTAAAGAATATCTGCCATATTATTTTACTGATTTAAAGCCGGTCCTAATCAATGGATTTACCAGAATAACACTTGTGGGAACTGAGCTTAAAGAAAGGATCACATTAGATTATAATATCAATTTCTCTAGCCTGGAAGGAAGAATTCGGAAATTACCGTTTTTAGCAATTGCTGAATTAAAAAGTGAGAGACATTCTGGTCAGGCGCCAATTAGAAAGATCATGAAGAAGCTTGGAGTTCATTCAACAAGTTTCAGTAAATATTGCATGGGTAGCGTATTAACAAAGGAAATGCCCCGG
>Ga0302161_10000216_pt1 | contig 15094 bp, 11 predicted proteins | sample I_Fen_E2_1_FD_193498 | JGI IMG/M metagenome (GOLD analysis project Ga0302161, IMG submission 193498) | Peat permafrost microbial communities from Stordalen Mire near Abisko, Sweden - I_Fen_E2_1 | ecosystem: Environmental > Terrestrial > Soil > Wetlands > Permafrost | place: Sweden: Abisko...
TTTTTAATCTCTCTGGTTCCCAACCTGGCATTGTAAGATCTGGATTAGATGCTATTTTATTTACCAATTCCATTGGATCTATATCCTTAATCTTTGCTTTTTCATAGAAAAGTGCTGTAGATCCATCTTCTGTTTTCTTAAATAGATCTGTTCTAAGCCAATCAAATACTGGCATAAAATTATAACAGATTACTTTTACTCCAACTTTAGCTAATTTCTCTATTGTTTTCTTATAATTTTCAATGTATTTATCTCTAGTTGGCAACCCTAATTTAATGTCCTCATGAATGTTAACACTTTCAACAACATCCATATTAAATCCATATTTATCTGCCGCTTTTTTTACTTCAAGAATTTTTTCCATTGGCCACTCATCACCTGCTGGCATATCATGAAGGCCCCAAACAATTCCTCCAACTCCAGGAATTTGTTTTATTTGTTCAAGTGTTACGGTATCATTGCCTTCTCCATACCATCTGAAACCCATTTTCATAGTAACATTCCTCCAATCATTTTATTTACCTTTGCTTTCAATAATAGTTATATAAAAAACTAATACATTTAAACTTCATATTATCTGTAAGCCCCACCTCCTTTAAATTAAAATAAAAAATATATTAGCATTACGTTAAATACTTAACAGGTTTAATCATACTAAAAATCAATTCATTCTTTAAAATAATTAGGATAACTTTCTTTTATTTGATTTTTATCATAAATGACCATATTTAAATGTTTTTTCATGAATTCTTCTGCTTCATCTGAATTCTTATTTTTTATAGCATTAAAAATTTCTTTATGTTGTATATAAATATTATCCCAGCTAGAATTAGTTGCCAACCTTAATACCCGAATTCTTTGAAACTCGGTACTTCCATCATTGATACTCTTCCATATTCTTTTTTTATTACAGCCTTCAAAAATTATCTTATGAAATTCTTCATCAGCCTCGAACAATTTTTTATAATCATGATTTTCTATATACATTTTTTGAAGTTTTAAATTCATTTCTAAGGATAATATATTTTCTTGTGAAAATTCCATGCACGCTTCTTTCACTACAGCCCGCTCTAAATGTTCACGTAAAAATCTTCCTTCTTCAACAGCAGATAAATCAATTAAAGAAATAACTGTACCTTTTTGAGGGTAAATATTTACTAATCCTTCTTGAGCTAAGCGAACAAGTGCTTCTCTAACTGGCGTTCTACTTACACTATATTTTTCTGAAAGCTCTTTTTCAGAAATACTAGTCCCAGGCTCAAGATATAAATTAATGATTTCTTCTCTGAGTGCATAATATATAGTTTTACTTACTGTATTTTTATTTATTTCCAAAGCCATTTTTATATTCTCCCTTGCCTTTTTGCCATTACCATACTTGTATGGTAGTTATATTTGTGTTTTATCATGTTTTTATATTATTAACCTTTGTTACATTTTTTTATAATGTAAGTTATATTAATTTTCAACTGCCATACTTGTATGGTAGTTATGTTTATATATTATCATAACCGTTTACAATGTCAAGTAAATATTCAATCAAAAAAATATAATATTTAATTATAAAAAGAATATAATTGAATAGAATTATATTACTTTTCCCTATACTACTAAGCTTATCCATGTTATAATATGTTGAAATATAACATAATTAGGTCTTAAAAATAAAAAAATGCTATATAATGAAATAAATGAGTAAATTAAAGGAAAACGTTTATTTGATATGTATATCTTCTTTAAACACTTAAATTTCCAATTTTGAATATTCAATCTTTAGATATATTATCAGATATGACAATATTTTGAATTTTGAAAGGAGTAAAAATATGCTGAGAAATATTAAAGTTATTAACAGTATCATTGTAATGGTCATTTTATCTACAATTGTATCTCTATCTATTGCTATAGTTGGTTATAGTAATATGAAAACTATTAACAGCAATTCCACATTGATGTATGAAGGTGCTTTGGTGAGAATTGTAAAAACTGAGGAAATTCGACAACAGTTCTCGAAAATCAGATTAAATGTTAATAGAATATCTATTGCAGATTTTAATGCTGATGATGTAAAACTTATTGACACTGATTACGATACCATGAATAAGATGGTTGACGAATATGAGAATTTATCTTTAAGTTCTTTAGAAAAAAATAATTTAACCGAATTTAAAAATGATTCTACGAATTATCTTTCACAAATCAAAACTCTTGAGAAAGGTACTAAACTTTATGGAATAGACCTAGAAAATTTCAATCAACTTGGGAATGAAATGCAACTTTTCCTTGATAATTTGGTTACTTACAGTTCAAAAACGGCTAATACTCTTAATAATGACAATATTAATTTATATGTCCGAAGTATTGGAATGTTCTTTATTACTTTCTTTATTGGTTTTATTCTAATGATAGCTGTTTCTTCTACCATAATCTTGGTTATAAGAAAATCTATGAAAGAAATAATATCTGATTTAGATAATATTGCTCAAGGCGATTTTAGTATCAAAATAGATACTACTTTGGAAAATGAATTTGGTAAAATGAAAAAATCAATTAGTAAGACAGTTTCAAATATTTCAGTTATGATTGAAGAAATAAAAAATTCAACAAATGTTGTAAATATGCAGGCAATTAGTTTATTAGGAGCTTCTGAAGAAATGACATCCTCTGCACAAGAAATGAATGCAGCTGTTCAAGAAGTGGCTATAGCTGCAAATGATCAATCTGGCGACTTGATAAATGTAAAAACATCATTGGATAACTTTGCAGATTCATTAGATCAGATAACTTCGTCAATTAATGATGTAAACTCAAATATACATAACATTAGTACAATGGCAGAAGATAGCAATTCTAAATTGAAATTTTTATTTGATTCTGTAGAAAATGTCAATGAATCTTTTAATACTGTAAGAAATAAAGTTGTTCAATTGGATAAAGATGTAGAACAAGTAAATGACATAACAAATATAATAAATTCAATTGCTGAACAAACTAATTTATTGGCATTAAATGCTGCAATTGAATCTGCTCGTGCTGGAGAAGTAGGTCGAGGATTTTCTGTAGTTGCTGATGAAATTAGAAAACTAGCAGAGCAATCTAAATTATCCGCTAATGATATAAGTGGATTGATTTCTAACATTAATAAAGAAACTCAGGTTGCAGTTAAAACTACAGATTTAGGCAAAGACAGCTTAAATAATCAATCAGTACTTATTGAAGATTCTATAAAATCTTTTGCTCTAATATTTAATGCTATAAGTACTATACTGCCTAGAGTTAATAATATAAAAAAATCTATTGAAAATATACATATTGAAAAAGATCTTATAATCTCAAAAACATTGAACATTTCTGGAATATCAGAAGAAAATGCCGCTTCGGCTGAAGAAATATCCGCTTCAATACAGGAAATAAATACATCTTTTACCGAAGTAGCAACTTCGGCTGAAACTCTATCAAATTTGACAAATTCTATGATGACTGAAGTGGATAAATTCAAGTTATAAGTATTATTAATAATTTATATAGTATAATTAAATATTTTAAGTAAATTAAAATTACAAAATATTATATAAGTTAAAATGGAGGATAATTATGAAAAAGTTGAAATTTTTAAATATTGCGCTTGTAATAATTTTTATGGTGACTATATTAACCGGTTGTGGTTCAAAAAATGTTTCTAAAACAACACAACCTATTACCTTAAATATAATTGATGTTTCAGGAAGTATGCAATTAGTCGGAGATGCTATAGACCAATTCAAAGCTGCAAACCCTGGTTTGATTGGAGATGTTGTAATTAAAACCTCCACTGCAGTAGAGGTTCATTCTTTATTAAAAGCTCAAATCTTAGCTGAAGATGTACAAACAGGCTTAATTTTCACAGGAATTGATGGACTTTCTACATGTATTAAGAGAGATGTTATAGAAAAGATTATGCCAACCTACAGCAGCAGTTTTCCTAATTTAGAAAGTAACTATAGCACTGGTGCTAAAGCGACTTATGATTTGGCAAATGGTTATGGTTTAACATATGTCTATTCTCCTAACGGACCGATGTTTACATATAATACAGATACTGTACAAAATGTTCCTAAGACGCCTGACGAACTGTTAGCTTTTGTTAAAGCTAACCCAGGTAAATTTACATATGCAAGGCCAGCTGGTTCAGGACCCGGTAGAACCTTTCTTCAAGGGTTACCATATATCCTTGGAGACAAGAATCCTAAAGATCCAAAAACTTGGGACAAGACTTGGGCTTATCTTAAGGAACTTAATCAATATATAGATTATTATACAGCTAAAACTGGTACTACATTTGCAGAATTAAATCAAGGTAAAAGATCCATTATAGCTAGTGGATTAGGATGGGACATGAATCAAAGAATTACAGGTGGTATACCTCAAAATTACGGTGGATTTATGCTAAATAACACCACTTTAGTTTCAGATGCTCAATATATGGTTATTCCAAAAGGACTTACTGATGATAAAAAGGAAGTAGTTTTAAAACTAATGCAATGGTTAATGACACCAAAGATGCAAGCAATAACATATGATAGTGGTTATTTTTATCCAGGCCCTTCTATTAAAGATGTTCCACTTGATGCAGCTCCGAAAGCAAGTCAAGATAAAATAAAACCGGCTATAAGACAATCCTATGAAGATGCCATTAAGACACTTCCAAGTTCAACTCAACTAGATGCTACCAATTTTATGGAAGCTTTAAATATGTGGGATCAATTATTTGGTACTAAAGTAAAAAGATAGATAATGAACTTCAAATAGATTTTTACTATCGTATGCGTATTAGTGTTAAGTACTTTTAGTAATCATATTTAATTAACTTTATGTAATATTGTTCTTATATTAAAGATCATAGGTGGGATGAACAATCACACCTATGATTTTTTTCACTCTATTTTAACATCATATTAAAACATATTCAAATATTAAGAGCTTGGCAATAATAAAACATTTGCCAAGCCCATTAATTTTATTTAATATATTATAATCTCTTACGCTATAGGAGCCATAAGTATTTTTCCTGTACCACGGTATACATTAACCAATCCTTCACCCGAAACAGCAGATCCAAGTAAACTTTTGCTAGACTTTTCAACTCTAAAGTCTAATGAATTAGACCAAGCAATTGCAAAATTCCCATCAATTCTAACTTCATCATTCTCTAGTACAAATTCTATAAGTTCATCTCTTGGAACAGGACTTTCTAATACAGCAAATCCTTCTCCTTTGAGACATAAGTTAAATAATCCTTCGTTTCCGAGCATTGCTGAAGAAAGATTTGATCTAGCTACTACCTTTTGTTGAACCTTTGATTCACAAGCAAGGAAAAGTCCATCATCTAGTACCATTCCATCCCATTCTGCAACATTTTCAAGTAAAATATGTTTATAAGTAGGTTCTAACATTAATAAACCATTGCCTTGATACCTAGGTTTAATTGCAGATTCCTTTGTTACCTTAGAGGCTAAAGCTTTTCCTAATAAATCACCAAACCCTTTAACATCTGCAGTCATGCTAACTGCCCCTGCAGTCCATTGCATTGCTCCTGCACTAATTGTATATGCATTACCTTTTAATTCAATTAGCACTTGTCTCTTTCTAACGTTCATTTCTGAAGCATAATATGAAGCCATTGCATTTGCAGTATTTACACTTAAATCCTTTTTATACTCAAGGACTTTAATATCTCCTTTAGCTTCTACTATTTCAATATTCTTATTTTCATAGAGATTTTTATATGTTATCATTTTATTTTTTGTCCCCCTCATATATCATTACAACTAATTACTATTGTAGTTTTTTTTATATTTTATGTCAAATAGTTGTATTTAAATATACCGTCTATAACTTGATATCCCCTTTGGAAAAGGTAACTCATCACGGATATAAGAGTCAAAGCAAATTAACTAAATCCTAAAAAAGTTCATGGCTTTACACCTAGTGATTTTAGATAAAATTTTGGTTTATCTAAAAATTCCTCGACAATATTAATTTTTGTCGAGGATTTAAATAACTACATTCTATTATTCTCTTATGGAGTTTTAATACTAGTTGCAAAATCATTTGTATTATAGCACATTACAGCATCAGCTCCAGATTCCTTTGATATCTTGATTAATAACCTTTGATTATTAAAGGTTATTGCATTAGAATTAAAAGAATACGTAGTAGTATGATTTCCTGAACCGCTTGTAAATACGTCTTTTGTTTGTGAACCTATTAAGGTTGCTCCTGTACCATCTTGATTAACTCTATAAGCTTCAACTTTAACATTTGAATTACTGCTAGGTGAATTTGTGAATAATTTAAACTCCCATGTTCCAGCTGAATAAGTCCCATTAATAAGTGATGAATACCAATATCCCGGTGTACTTGTTATTGTTTTTAATGGTTGCCATCCAGTTGTTGCAGTTTTTGTAACTATTAAATTATCTCCTGCATTACTTACACCACTTGTTGGTTGATTAAATAAGTACCATTCAGTGCTTGGAAGGTTTTGTGTTGGAGGTGTGGTTGATTCACCTTTTTGATATACATGAACATAATCCACATACATTTTAGCTGGGAAAGCTGTTGATCCATCAGGGTTTCCAGGCCAATCTCCACCTACTGCTAAATTTAATAAAATAAAGAATGGCTTATGAAATTCTTCAGTACTATTAACATTATTTGCTATATTAGCTTCTAAATATTGTGCTCCATCTACAAACCATTTAATAGAACTAGAATCCCATTCAACTGAATATACATGATATTGAGTTACATCTATATTCGGTGAAGCAATCCCATAACTTGCATGACCATTACTATCCCAATGGATAGTCCCATGTATTGCACTTTCATTATTTATATGCTCCATAATATCTATTTCACCACATGCAGGCCAATTAACTTGAGGAATACTTTCTCCTAACATCCAAAACGCTGGCCATATTCCTTGTCCTACTGGCAGCTTTATCCTAGCTTCTATCTTTCCATATGTCCAATTTTTCAATCCTTGACTCTTTAAACGAGCAGATGTATAATTCATGCCATTATAAGATTCTTTTCTTCCTTCTATCACAAGATTTCCATTTTCAATTCTAGCATTTTCAGATCGGTTAGTGTAATATTGAAGTTCATTATTACCCCATCCTCCTCCTCCAGTTTCAAATTTCCAATTTGATGTATTTATGCTTGTTTCATTAAACTCTTCGCTCCATACTGGATTCCAGCTTGCATCTGCTGCCTTTGCTGAAACTGTTGGAATAAATGATAATATAAGTGAAAAAATCATTATTAACATGATTAATGGCATTTTCTTTTTCATAAAATCCCTCCTATTTATTATATATAAATTAATATTTTACCATCCTGCTCTTATTATTAATCCCTTTGGATCTCCAACTTCAAGATAAGATGCTTGACCATTAACATCATCATAACAAAATCCATAAGCTAAACCATTTATGCTATGATCATGCCAGAATTTAGCATAATAATTTGCTGGTCCAGCTTTGTAATATGCACTTACATTATTCCAGTCATTATTATTTTCATAAACATGTCTGTTTAAAGCTGCACAAACTACATTCGTCGCCGCTCCGCCAATTCCAAGTAATATATCTCTAGTTGAAATATTACTGTATCCTGCAAAATAGTTTGCATAAGCTCCACCTTCTTTAAATGGCCCACTTATAGGACATACGATTCTGTATGGTGCTTGAAGTGTTGCAAGAGATTTGAATTCATTTGGTACTTCATTTTTATATTTTTCGAAAATACCATTGCGAGTTTCTGATTCAAGCTCACCAACTGTTTTATCATAATTTCCAGCTTTATTTACAAGCCTGTGTTGTACTGGGAACCCAAATTGATCTACTCTTGTTGTGTTTCCATGATATCCAGAGTCATTTACTGTAAATTCTATAAAATCGAAATATACATTGTTATTAGGATCTGAAGTATTATTTATATCTGGCCCTGCAAATCCATTATCATAAGTTTTTATATAGCAAGTTGAACCCATACTTATAAACATTCTACCTGATGTTATCTTAGGTAAACTAACCCAAGATGCATCACTCACCTTATGGTAAATGTTTGCATAATTTTGCCCATTTTTAGTTAGATGCCCTGATGCATCATTTAAAGCTGTTGAAATTGGTACAAGATTACCATTTAAATCTAGGTAGCACCAAGTCTCTGTACCTGGTATTTTCCCAATTACTGCCCAATAAATTTGGTTATCTGCAAATTTTCCATTACTTCCATTCATCATCTTTAAGCTCATAACTCCATTACCAGTTGGTGCTGGTATAGATGATGTTTGAATTGAATATATTGATGAACTCGCTACTGGATTAGTACCAGTTCCTCCATCGGTGGCCCCCACTGCATATTTAAAAGTTTCAGTATCGTATGCTGGAGTTCCATTATTATATGTGAAAGAATATGTCACACTATCACCTTTAGCTACAGTAACTTTTTGTTCATAGCTTAATGTAGAAGCATTATAGGTCATTCTAATATTTTGTTTATCTCCAGAATTGATAGTGTAATGAACATCAACCCAACTTGTATTCACATTAGACTTAAACCAAATAGTTGCAGTTGTCCCTGATACAGTTATCCCATTTGTATAATCACTTGCTGCATAAACTTTAGCTGGTAACAACATAGTTGAAAATATCATTGCAACTAACATACACCATAAAGAAATTTTTCTAACCATTAATTATCCCCTCCAAAAATTTTAGTATTTTTCAACCTAATAAATATATCCTCAATCCTCAAATTGTTTAATGTTCCTCCCTCATTTACATATTACGTATACAAATTTAATTTAAGTGGGACAAACACAAAAAAATTAATATTGGTTGTTTTTTCTTTTTTGTATTTATAATTTAATATTAAATCCTTTATCTATTATCTTTTCTATATTTATTATATATATAACTTTATGAAGGTGGAATCCGCTTTAACCATTAAACTTATTGCAATTATAAATTTTCTATTTCTTTCTATTGTTCTCTTATGCACATCAACTACCATTAATAATTCTTTTAATGGAATAGTTTTGCTTTTCATTAATTTATTATATAGGTAGTCGCTATAACATAAACTTTCTGCAATTTTTATACACATATTAAAAGAATCTTTATGTTTGGGAATTTCTCTTATAACATCATGTAAACTTATATTAAACTCACTTAATTTTTTTTGAATAAATTCTATTTCTTCTTTTATTTCTATATTTTCATACTCATTGAAAGAATTTGATTTTAAATATTTTTCTTCAAAATTAATTTCATCTTTATTTTCAAAATAAGTAAATGGATATTCCCGTTGCTCTTTTTCATTTTTTCTATAATAATCTATGATTCTACTTCTTATAAGTAAATCACAATAAGAAAAAAAGCTGCATCCTCTATTTTCATCATAATTATCCAATGCATCATTAAAAGCTATCATTCCTATGCTAAATCTATCACTACTTCTTATATCCTCATATTTTCTAGATACCTTTGATACTGATTTAGCTATAAACTCTAAATAATCATTTATCAATTGATTTCTTAATTTTGTATCGCCCAGCCTTATTTTTTTTATATATTCGTATATAGACGTGTTATATGCCATCTTGTTATTAAAAAATTTACTACTAGACAAAATTCATCCTCCTTAATATAATAAATTAGTTTATACATATATTTTGTCATTGCTAATTATTTTATTATGGTATGAAAAGCTTTAACTAATAAGAATTTCTAATATTATTCACTAGATTTAAATTTAATCATATCTATATATGTATATCTATCTATTAATACATATATAGATGATTAAAATTACATCTTATTACATTATATCAATTAATATGTAATTTATCTATTTACTTTATACTATTCACTATTATTATAAACTTATAAATACTTCTTTTCGATACAGCCGCACTTATCCCATATTAGATCATTATTAAACATAAAAAAAGTACTTCATGGTGTTCTCACACAATGAAGTACTTTTATTAATTATGTTTAAGGAATATTTAAATAATAATCTTAAATGATAAACATTATGATAAATAAAATTGAAATAACATACATTGGCGTAGGAATTTCTTTTGATTTACCTGTAAATAATTTTATTAATACATAAGATATAAATCCAAAAGCTAAACCATCTGTAATTGAGTATGTTAAAAGTGTCAATATCAATGTTAGGAATACAGGTAATCCTTCAGTGAAATCTGAAAAATCAACTTTTGTTATTGGTTCCATCATCAATAATCCTAAAACAATTAAAACTGGTGCTGTAGCAAATGCTGGTATAACTGTTAAAATTGGCGAGAAGAATAATGATAAAAAGAACAATGCAGCTATTGTTAAACCTGCAAGACCTGTTCTTCCACCTTCAGCGATACCTGCTGCCGATTCAATAAATGCAACTGGTGTAGATGTTCCTAAACATGCACCTATTGTTGAACCAACCGCATCAGCAGTTAATACTTTATCTGCATTAAGAACATTACCTTTTTCATCTAAATAGCCAGCTTTTGAAGCTAATCCAATTAAAGTACCAATACTGTCAAATATATCTATAAATAGCATAGTAATAATAGCTGGTATTATTCCTATTACCATTGCACTCTTAAAATCAAATTGCATAAATACTGGTGCAATTGATGGAGGAAGAGATACTATTCCGCTAGGTAACTTAGCAACTCCAACTATTAAACCAAGTACATATACAGAAAACATTCCAATAACGAAAGAACCTTTTACATTTTTGTAATATAAGATTGCTATCAATACTACTCCAACAAAAGCTAATAAAACTGGTGCACTTTTTACATTTCCAAGACCAACTAGTGTAGCTGGATTTGCAACAATTATGCCTGCATCTTGCAAGCCTATAAATGATATAAAAAATCCAATACCTATACTAATCGCATATTTTAAAGTTTGTGGAACACTATCAATAATCATTTGCCTAACTTTAAATAAATTAAGAAATAAAAATATAAGTCCTTCAATTAATGAAGCTGCCAAAGCTGTTTGCCATGAAAACTTCATTGTTAAACAAATTGTAAATGTGAAAAAGGCATTTAATCCCATACCTGGTGCCATACCAAATGGATAATTAGCCACAAGTGCCATAATTACAGTACCAATACAAGAAGCCAGTGCTGTCGCTGTAAATACTGCTGATATATCCATACCTGATTGACTCAAAATACTTGGATTTACAACCAATATGTATGCCATTGTTAAAAAAGTAGTTATCCCCGCTAGTATTTCTGTCTTAACAGTTGTTTTGTTTTTTGATAAATGAAATATTTTTTCTAACATACCATTCTCCGTTTCTTTTACTGATTTTTTTGATAAATTGCCCAATTTAAATTCCTCCTATTTTATGAGCTCCACAAATAAACACTGCAACTCAAAAATAATATTTTTCGTTAGTTAATTACACTAACATTGGTAAAAATATAAAAGAATATAACAAGAATTCATAGATACCCAATAAAAATATAAAACCCCTTCGTTATTACAAAGGGGTTTATAAATAATCGAAAATATCTATAAACACCCATAGTCAGACAATTTACGGTAGTCTGGTAGAAACACTTAGACCCTATTTCTAAGCATATACAGGTAAACTTTTTATTATTTATATATGACATACCAATCATTACACTCTGATTTTTCATATCGCTTTTGAATATTTAGCGATCTGCTTAATCTAATTTAATACATTAAGTACGCAATATATATATATCTTTTTTACATACTTAATGCTACAATAGTTTTCTTTATAAATCAATACTAATTTGCTTAATTTATGAATTTTTTTGTTTTTTATCAATGTATCGTTCGTGTTTTTGCCCAAATCGAATGAAAAAAACATCAAAATGGCATAACTAATTACTCATTTGTAAAACTTTGTATAAATTTTCTATATTTTAAAAGGCCTATGTGATTACAAACTTACTCTATATAGAAAAAGATGAGCCTTCTTAAAGCTCATCTCACTAAATCATATTTTGCATTTCCTTGGCATTCTACTACAACAGCAATAGAAATTATCATATACATCACGAATGCAAAGCTTAATGCTATTTCACTAGTTTAAGTTAATTTATTTAATGACTGACCAGCCATCCATTCCATAATTGTTGTTGCTTTACCATTAATTGTTGATTCACATTTATTGTTGTAAACATAAATCCATGACCAATGTCCATTATATTCATATGGGGTACCATCTGCTTTTGTGTATAAACCTGTAGTATCATGTACATTATCAAACAATGATAACTGAACATTTTTTGCCCCAGCTTTTATTAAACGGTTATAGGTTGGGAGTGTATTGGCTACTGGAGGCAATGTTGTATCTGTTTTTGCGCAAGTAAACCAGATTGGAGTTTCTTTCATTTTTTCAATGTCTGAATCAGTAATTAATTTATCAGCTAAACCTTCACATACTGGATATGCAGCTGCAAAATACTTTGGATAATCACGAATCATAAGCATTGTCATATATCCACCGTTAGAACATCCACCGATATATATTCTATTTTGATCAATGTCACTGTTTTTAGAAACATAATCTTTAATTAATTCCATAAGTTCTTTTTCATATTTTGAAGTACCATCTGCTTTTCCTGTAAAACCATCCATCCAAAAAGTTGGTGCTTGAGGTACTAGCACGTAGGCTCCACCAAAATAGGATTGAATTTCTTTTGCGGATAGGTTTACAGATTTATTTGCAGAAAGCGGAATAGTTGCATCTGTGCCACCTTCTCCACCACCATGTAACCAGATAATTACCGGATTCTTTTTCTCGTCTTTTTCTGGGGCATATTCTGCATATGTTAGATTACTGTCATATCTTCCTTTTCCAATTGTAAAATCATCTACAACATTCCTTGTTCCTCCTGAATATACATTAGCAACTAACCCCGAAACTTTTGTAGAATCAGAGATAATATCTTTTATCTGAGTAATTCTATAATTACAATTAATCCATACGTTAGCTCCGTTATAATAGTTAAGTGATGAACCTAATGATACATTTGGTCCAATTTCCATTTCTAATACTGCATATTGTCCACTTACAACAGAATTTCCTTTTGCATCAGAAACATAAGCATTTATTATTGTACGGTAACCTTCCTCTAGTAGTGGAGTTTCCATTCTGTCATCACTTCTAGAAACAAATGCTGAAAAATTTTCCTTGCTTACAGATCCTTGTTGTACTGTTTTCCCTAAATCAACAATTACCTTTGTAATAGCTGCACCCCAGTCATTTATTTCTGTAACAGTGCGATAAGATGTTTCTTTTGAATTTACTTCCTTAGCAAGTACAGTTATGCTTGAAGAAACTAACATAGCAGTTGCTAAAACAAGTGACATTATAGTTTTTTCATATTTTTTAATTCTTTTTATCATTTTCTTATACCTCCCTTATTTTAAAATCATTCTATTAGAATTCCTTTTATTTAACTTTATTTATATTCTTATTAGTTACTTTTGAATATTTTGGTAGAGTATAAAAATTGATTACCTTATATAAATATTTATATGATATCTTTTGGAATTAATTCCAAATAAAAATTGGATTGATATTATTATTTACATACTAGAACTAAAAAACATTATGTTTAGTGACCATAAATAGTTATTAATCTATTAATTATTTAACTAAATATAAAAATTGCCCATAATAATCTTCATGCTACAATTAATAACAAATTATAATAAAATAAAAATCCCCACCAACACTTTTTAGCATTGGCGAGGATTTATTTCATTTAATTTTTACTGTTTTCCTTGATTTAATCTCTATACTTTTTTCATGAATATTTATCCACAGAAAAATTCCCATGAGATTATACACAACCTTGCAGTCTACTAAATACCTCAAGTTTTCTAAATTTTCAACTAATATCTTATTTCAATATTAGTTTCTTTCACTCTTATATCATCTTTAGACTAATTATTTTATAAAAAAAAATTACCTCTTCTAAAATATCAGAGATAATTTTTTAATATTCCGATAGATTCCTTGCTAACCATTCTCGTATTGAATTGGGCACTTCAGCGTAGCCCTACAACATAAAGACCAAGAACTCTATCTCTAAAATTCAACTTTTATACTTTTAGAAGTATACCATATTAAGGAATTGAATTCAACAATTTGTATCATATTATTCATTAACTAATTTTATAATACATTTTTTGTAACATCAACCCACTTTTTTCAGATAGAAATGTTGCATCTTTACTCATAAATCCAACTTTTTTATAAAAATTAATAGTATCGAATCTAGCATTCAAGTATAAATAATTCATATTACATCCTTTAGCCTTAATAATATGTCTCGTCATCATCTCAAATCCAATTCCTCTTTGTGCATATTCTGGACTAACAACTACATTAGTAATTTTACCCTTACCATTGTTATTAGTCATCCTTGAATATCCTACAACCTGTTCTCTATCTAATACTACTAAGTGACAACTTGTATAGTCTAATTCATCATAATCATATTTTTCAACCTTCTTATATGGTTCAAAAAGTATATTAAATCTTAAATCTATTACTTGCTCAAACTCTTCACTTTTATAATCTATGTATTTATATGTAATATCATCCATAATCTTTCCCGCCTCTTTTTTTATTTCGTAATGACATTATATAATATATTCATAAATTATGCATAATTATTCATAAAATTTTAATTAATATTAAACATTATTATATATATATCTTTTAACTTTAGTAATAATATTATTCATATAATAATACAGCTCACACTAAATCTTTATAAACATAAAGAATCCTAAACAACACTCCATTATAGTGCTGTCTAGGATTCGTTTAGTAAAAATTTATTTAATTTTTATCGTCTCACCAGATTCAATCTTTATACTTTTTTCATCAGCACTTATCCAAAGAGAACTTGATGTAGGATTATGCACTATCCCACAGTCTGCAGAATATATCAAATTATCTAAAGCCTTCAGATAATCTATAATTTCAATATTAGTAGCATACCATATTGAATTATTATGACTAA
>Ga0302161_10000217_pt1 | contig 15094 bp, 13 predicted proteins | sample I_Fen_E2_1_FD_193498 | JGI IMG/M metagenome (GOLD analysis project Ga0302161, IMG submission 193498) | Peat permafrost microbial communities from Stordalen Mire near Abisko, Sweden - I_Fen_E2_1 | ecosystem: Environmental > Terrestrial > Soil > Wetlands > Permafrost | place: Sweden: Abisko...
AGAAATGATCTGATTCATCAAATCTCCACTTATAAAAAAGTTGATATCTTCTCTTTTTATACTTGATTTTTTTATTGCTCTTTCACAAGCGTGTTCCAGAAGAACTTTTTCTGCTTTTTCGTAGCTATCCTGTCCAAGCCATAAATCTTCATGAAGTATATCAAAGTCGTCAGCCAAAGCACCATTAGCTTCAAAAGGACCACCAACTGCTGCAGATGCTAATATTGTAGGTTTAGAATTAAAAACCCATGATTGATGTCCTTTAAGCACTTACATCGCCCCCAACCATATAATTGTGATTTTTATTGTAGCAACTACAAAAGCAGAAAAAACGCCATAAACAATAATTGCCCCAGCAAGTTGAAACATATTTCCGGCTACACCAAGTACAAATCCTTCACTTTTATGCTCAATTGAAGCAGAAGCTATAGAATTAGCAAAACCTGTAATTGGAACAGCAGATCCAGCTCCAGCCCATTGACCAAGATGATCGTAAACGCCAAGTCCAGTAAGTAAAGCTGAAACAAAGATTAAAACTATTGAAGTGGGGCCAACTGCTGTTTTCTCATTGAAATTAAAATAGGTGATAAAGAACAACTGTAATATTTGGCCTATGGTGCATATGATACCCCCTACAAAGAAGGCTTTAATACAATTATTTAAAATAGGTCTTTTGGGCTCTATACTTTTTTGCAATTCATCATATTGCAATTGAGTTGCAGTTAATTTTTTCTTTTTCATATTTGACATTTAGTTCACCTTCTAACGTAATAAATAGGGTTCTAATTTTTCCATGACTTTTTTTAATTTTTCGGAATTTTTTAAGTACATAGCTTTTGCTGCTTTATTTTCAGTTTCTAAATAAAATGACATAAGGTCTGCCTGACTTTTTTGAATACTAGCATATAACATTTCTTTAATCTGTGTTTTTGGAACTTGTATCATATCGTCAAAAAGATCTAGATATAAATCTCCAGAAGAATCTACTTGACCAATAAAAACATTTTCAAGGTCAACTCCTTTGTTTTCTAATTGGGTTCTAAGCCAACCTTGATTCAATCCGATATTTGTAAGCCCCTCATTTAACATATTACCATCTAAAATGACTGTTTGTGGTTCAGTCTTAGGTGCAACTTTTTGGCCTAAATCATATGAGGTAATAGGTTTTTTATCAGCTTTTAAACTAACATTTATATCTCCAGTTGTTTCCATTACAGCAAATTCAACATCGGCTAAATTGAATGCCTTTTTGGAACGTAATGCTTGTATAAATTCTTGCCCAGTCATTCTTTCTTTAGATAAGTTATCTTCCATGACTTTGCCATCTTTAATTAATACTCTTTCCTTACCATTTATTATGTTATAGAGCCATTTGCTTTTCATGGCGGCGTAGTCCAAAATAATAGGCGTCACTGCCCAAACAGCTAGTGTAATTAGTCCAAAGTAAATGTTGGGAATAACATTTAATGAAATTAAAGTAATTATAATAGCAACAATCATATAAGAAATAAAGTCAAAGGGGGTAGCATTAGATAAACTTTTTTTCTTCATATACCTTGTTAAAATCAATGTTAAAAAAAATAAAATTACTGAATTAAATAGTAGTATTAACCAAGTATCCATTTTCCACCTCTCTTAGTTGCCTTTGTACTGAGGCTCCTCAAACTCCATAGTGCCAACTCTTTTTTCTAAATCTATTTTAATTTTATTTATTTCTTCAAATGCCTCAGCATAAATAGCTCTAGCTTCTTTATCCCGTTCTTGCAATGAATATACTCTTAAAGTAGCTTCAGAGCCCTTTAGGGTTGCTAGTGTTTGTTTTACATTTGAGCTAACAGTCATATAAAAGTCTCCTTTATATATATTAAATTGTTTCTAAATCTACTTTAACCAATAAGCTTAATTCTAATTCATTTTATTTAATATATTTTTAAATAAAGATGTAGTGAATATATATCCTTCTTACTAAGTACGTTATTTTTGAAATGTGAAGAGTCCTGTTAGCAGTAAAGAGTCTTTAACGAGTTTATTCAAGCTAGGAAAAAATTAGTTGTGACGAAGTTGTAACAAAAATAGGGTATAATAGGAATATCAGTAGTTTTCGGAGGGATAGTATGAAGGGTAAAAAGATATTAGTAGTTGATGATGAATCATTAATAAGAAAGCTTGTAACGGATTTTCTTAAAAAAGAAGGTTATATCACTATTGAAGCGGGGGATGGACGAAAAGCCATGGATTTGTTTCGTGATGAAGAAGATATAGATTTAATAATTCTTGATGTGATGTTACCAGAATATGACGGCTTTACTGTATGCAGAGAAATAAGAAAAAAATCTAGTGTTCCAATTATAATGTTAACAGCAAGAGGAGAAGAATTCGATGAAATCTTTGGATTGGATATTGGCGCAGATGAATATATTTCAAAACCATTTAGTCCTAATATTTTAATAGCAAGGGTAAATGCTGTATTGCGAAGAACAATGCCTACCAATACTAAGCTTAAAGAATTTCATGGATTAACAATAGATCATAATGGGCGTCAGGTTATGATGGAGGGATCAATAATTGATTTAAGTCCCAAAGAATATGAGCTATTAACTTATCTTTCTGAAAATTATGGTAATGCACTAAGTAGAGAACAGATATTGGACAAAGTTTGGGGATATGATTATTATGGGGATTTAAGAACATTAGATACACATATAAATCGATTAAGAATAAAATTGAATTCAAAAAGTGATTATATACATACTGTACGAGGGTATGGTTATAGATTTGAGGCAGAGAAATGAAGAAATCTATAAGATCAAAGCTTTTTGTCTCCATAACTTTTCTGTTAATTGTCTTTGTTTTTGTTTTATGTATATTAAATAATTTATATCTAGAGCAATATTATATAGATAAGAAGAAAAATATACTTATAAAAAATGCAAAAGATTTAATTAACATATATACAGGAAATGCACAAGATATAGAAGATGAATTAGACAGAACGGCTAACATAACGGGAAGTAGTATTGATATTCGTGATAAGTTTGGGAAAATAGTCTACAGGTCTTCACGAAGACTACCTAATGAAAATAATGTAATTAATAATAATAGATCTAAACCTGGTATGCAACAATCGATAAATCAGAGTACTACAAGTGGTAAGCTTAATGAGAATACTGCTGTTGAATATACAGAAGGTGAATATACTTTTGAAACTAGGCAGGATGTGCAACTAAAAATAGATTTTCTTACTCTTGTGACAAAATTAAATGATGGAGATATACTTACTATAAGAGTTCCATTAGTTTCAATAAGTGAAAGTGTAGATATTGCAAATAGATTTATTATTATCACAGGAGTTATTATTGTAATTTTGGGAAGCATATGGGCCTATCTGTTTTCAAAAAAATTTACTAGGCCGATATTAGAGGTTAATGATATTGCTCGAAACATGGCCAAATTTGATTTCAACGAAAAATGCAAGATAATAGGAAAAGATGAAATTGGGCAACTAGGTCAAAGTGTTAATTACTTATCTGATGAACTTAATAGAGCAATTACAGAATTGAATATAAAGAACGAGAAGCTTGAAGAGGATATAGAAAAAGAAAGAAAAATAGATAAAATGAGAAAAGAGTTTATATCTAGTGTCTCTCATGAACTTAGAACTCCATTATCAATAATACAAGGATATGCAGAAGGACTTGTAAGTAATGTTACTGAAAACGAAGAGGATAGAAAATTTTACTGTGACGTTATCATGAATGAAACAGATAAAATGAATAAGTTAGTAAAAGATTTACTAAATCTTTCTCAAATTGAATCAGGGTATTTTCATATTGAAAAAACTGAATTTAATATAACATCTTTAATAGAATATGTGCTTAATAAATACAAATCTATTTTTGCAGAAAAAAACATTGAAATACAATTTGACCTTGGTGAAAGTTATATCGTCACTGAAGATATGGTGAGAATTGAGCAGATACTTACAAATTATATTAATAACGCCATTAATTATGTGGATAGTAATAGAATTATTAAAATAAGCAAAAAAGTTAATAAAAATAAAATAAAAATAAGTGTATTTAATTCAGGAAAGCATATACCAGAAGAATCTTTAGAAAAGATATGGAATAGTTTTTATAAAGTAGATAAAGCAAGAACAAGAGCTTATGGCGGCTATGGGTTAGGACTTTCTATAGTTAAAGCTATTCAAGATCTTCAAAATAATGCTTATGGAGTTGAAAATATCGAGGGTGGAGTAATTTTCTGGTTTGAAGTGGATAGGATAGGATTAGAAACTCAATAATTGACCTACTTATAATCAAATTTATTTCCATGCTGAGTGCTTTAAATAAATATTGTTTATTATGTAGATGATAGTAAATGTATGGCATGGACGAAGAATGACTGTAGTTTACTTTTTGATTTAAATTTAAGATACATGATTAAATATATATATTTTAATATGGTGAACAATAAATATGGGTAAGAATATTACCATATATATTGTTCACCATATTTATTCTGAAGAATTAAAAGATGTTTATGAAAAAATAGTTTTTTTCCTATTGTGAAATATATTTATCTTTATTTTATTTTATTTAAGGAGTATTATAAAAATATATAATTTGGAAAGGAATGATTATATTGGGAGAAATCAAACAATTTGTTATACCAGCTGTTTTAGTTGTAATTGGTCTAATAGGTTTATATTTATTAATATTTAAGATACTCGGACTTAGGATAATTGGTACAAGTGAAGTAGGGGTTGCTGAGAAGTGGTGGTCTCCAAAAGGAAACTTGAAAGATGGAAAATTCATTGCTCTTAATGGAGAAGCAGGATTTCAACCAGATGTTTTGAGAACAGGTATACACTTTAAATCATGTTTAGTATATAGAATTGAAAAGTGTCAATTAGTTACTATCCCTCAAGGACAAATAGGATATGTATTTTCTAGAGATGGTGAGCCTTTAAATGAAACTCAAACTTTAGGTAGAGTTGTAGAATGTGCTAATTTTCAAGACACTAGAGCTTTTTTAGCTAATGGAGGACAAAAGGGTCCGCAAAGATCTATTCTTAGAGAAGGAACGTATGCTTTTAATCTTAGTGCTTTTATTATTTTCACAGAAGCTACAGATTATTATATAAACATTGGAAATAAGTTAGAAGCGGAACAAATTAAAAGAATGTCTAACGATTTAAGAACACAAAATGGTTTTAGACCGGTAGTAATTAAAGAAGGTACTAAAAATGCATTAGGAGAAAATATTAAAGATCCTATGGGAATAGTAACAATACAGGATGGACCTTCTTTGCCAAATGGAGAAATAATAGCTCCAGTTGTTGGACAAGATCCTTCAGATGCAGAAACTTATCATAACAACTTCCAAAATACAGAAGCTTTCTTAAAGGCTGGCGGATATAGAGGAAAGCAGTATCAAGTAATTAGTGATGGTACTTACTTCATAAATCGTTTATTTGCGAGTATAGATATTATTCCAAAGACAATCATTCCTGTTGGATTTGCAGGTGTTGTAAATTCATTTGTTGGTAAAAAAGGTATTGATGTAACAGAGAGTACTTATACTCATGGAGAACTTGTGGAAGAGGGATGTAAGGGGATATGGGCAAATCCTTTAAAACCAGGTAAGTATTCATATAACCTTTCAGCGGGAATTTTAACTCAAGTCCCTACAACTAATTTTATATTGAAATGGGTTCAAGATGAGGTGGGTGGACATAAATTTGATGAAAACTTGAAAGAAGTAACATTAATAACTATGGATGCTTTTGAACCAACATTACCACTTTCAGTTGTTGTCCATATTGATTATAAAAAGGCACCTCTTGTTATTCAAAGATTTGGAGATATAAAGAGGTTAGTTGATCAAACTCTTGATCCAATGGTTTCTTCATACTTTAAGAATGTAGGTCAAAAAATGACTTTAATAGAGCTTATACAAAAGCGTTCTGAAATTCAAAAACAAGCAACAGAAGAGATGAAGACAAAATTCCAAAATTATAACTTAGAGCTTGAAGAAGTGTTAATTGGAACACCTTCACCAAATGGAGATAAGAAAATTGAAGAAATCTTAAAGCAATTAAGTGATAGACAATTAGCTAAAGAAAAGATTGAAACTTATAATAGTCAAATGAAGGCAAGTGAAAAAGAGAAGGAACTAAAAGATTTCCAAGCTAAATCAGAGCAACAAGCAGAACTTACTAAATCAGAAATCAATATTAAAATTCAAGATAATGTTGGTAAAGCTGAACTTCAAAAAGCTAAACAAGATGCTGAAAGACAAAAAACTCTTGCAGATGCAGAATCTTATAAAGTTAAGAGACTCGGAGAAGCTCAAGCAGAAATGAAGGCAAGACTTGGTATTGCACAAGCTATTGCAACTAAAGAACAAGTTAATGCTTACGGTGGACCACAATATCAAGTAATTCAAGATGTAATGAGTAAATTTACAGATGCAATTAAAGAAGGAAAAATAAACATAGTACCTAATAATGTAGTTACTATGGGTGGCTCTGAAAATAGTGGTAATGTAAATGCAGTAGAAAGTTTACTTGCAGTTCTATTATCTGAAAAGTTAGGTGCTGATTTCAAAATCAATACTGAGGAAAGTGACTTTGCTAAAAAGATGAAAGAAGATATATATAAGAAAATGAGCGAAGAAAAAACTGACTATAATGTGAAGTCTAAAGAAGATGAGATAAAAGAAAAACCAGTTGAGAATAAAAATAATTAAGGAATATTTAGATTTTTTAGTTAAAAAAACCAGCAACAAAAAATAGTAGTTAAACATTAATTTATAATGTTTAACTACTATTTTTATTATTAAAAAACAGAGGCTAGGAAGTTAATTGATGTGCATAATACCTAGTTTGTCCCAAAGTTCTGCAGTAAAAGTATCATCAATCTTAAAATAAATTCTTGGATATCCATAATATACATATCCACTTTTTAATATAGAAAATGTAATATTTTTGCTACCGTCTTTTAAATCAAAGGATATTTGTTTACATTCATCATCATTTCTATAATCACCTAATGAAGTTTCGATATCTTCAGGTAAATAAGGAGTAGCCATATTTATTTCATTAAGTAAAGAATCTAATAAATCAAGATCATTGATTGTATAAAAGGTTCCGGTACCATTATTCCAATCGCTGAAAGGTTGAAATTTAGCTTTGGTTATATTACCTTGGAGTTTAAGTTTTCCCAGAATATCTGCACCATTTCTTACTGTAATTCCGTTGAGACATTCATAGTATTCTGGGTAATTTTTTCCATCTTCAGTCGTTATATTAGTCATGATTCTAAAATCTTCATCATAACCGTGAACAGCATATACATCAGTAACACCTATGTTTGAAGCAAACTCATTTGAATAATCTGATTGTGTGCTCCATTCATTTATATTACTTTTTGTAGTACCAAGCTTCCTTCCTAATAAATTCTTAGCATTTTCAGAAGGAATTTCTATAGGTGTGTAAATATATACGTTTCCCTTATATACAATTAAGGGCATCATTTTAGCAGTTGTCAAAGCATTTGATTTAGGTAGTTGCATTTTTGGAATATATACTGAATTAATAGATACATTTGAAGTAAAAGTTTTAATATTATCAGAAGCATCATTATTTGAAGCAAAAGTTTTAATGTTATCAGAAACATCATTATTTGAATCAATATTTTTCTTATCATTTGAAACATAATTGCTTGAAGTAGCTTTTTCATTCGTTGAATCCACTAGTACGTCGGAAACGTTAGGAGTAACAGTTTCGGTGACCTTAGAAACAACATCTTCATGAACACTTTTTTTATTAGTAAAATTATTGTCATTTGAAGACTTTTCTGATGCTGATACTATTTCATTTTTAATATTATTAGAGGGAAGAATATCTTGAGCTTCAGTTGTTAGTATATTGTCATTGCTTTCTTGAGTTTCTTCCTTAATGGTTGTTTCATTTATTTGTGAATCTTCATTTGAAGCATAAGTCATACCATCTAAATTAGTGCTTCCTTTTTCAGAAGCATTTATAATTAATTTAAAACTTATTATTCCAATTAATATTAATAAAGTTGCAGCTGCAATGCTTGGCCTAAAATATAAGTTTCTTTTAGTTGTTTTTAACTCCTTGGGGCCATTAAGTAATTCTTTTGCAAGCTTGTCTTTAAATTCATCACTTGCTTTTATTTTTGAAAAGGAATTTTTAATTTTATTCATATTCAAAATCCTCCTTGAGTTTAGATTTAAGCAATTTTCTTGCTCTACTAAGTTGTGAACCGATAGTTGTTTCTTTTATATCTAAAATATTTGAGATTTCTGAAATACTATAATTTTCATAATAATACAGTAAAACAATACTTCTATATTTTATTGGTAAGTTCAGAACGACATGAATTATTTCATCATCATCGTTAGTCATATCGATAAAATCACCTTCTAAAGGTGCAGTCTTTTTAAAATATGCTGATTTTAGTTTATCTTTACTTAAATTCATAACAATTCTGATTAACCAGGCTTTTTCATGCTCCGTACTATCAAAATTTGGTTTTTTCTCAAGTAATTTAATAAAAACATCTTGAGTTATATCTTCAGCATCACTTAAGTTTTTCATATAAGAGTATGAAATTCTTAATAGCATGTCCGAATATTTTTCTATAATATAATGAACATAATTTTTGGTACCATAAAATTCATTCATAAGGTTTCATAACCCCCCTTCAATACTAATACGATTAATGAGACTAAAATTTTGCATTAGTAAATAATTTTTTTTATTTGATATCTAGAAGTTGTGAAAATCCCATCATTTTAGGCGTTTAAGTAAGAGAAATGTATTCGAATAATAGTATGAATAATGGAAAATATTAATTTTAATTGAATTAATTTGTCCGATTTTGTGGAAAGTTGAAATAATTAAGCCTATAATATAATGGCATTAGTATTTGATTAATGCAATTATATTAGTAAACAATACAATTATGAGGTGATAAGAATGAGAGATGATTTTTATAAATCTATAATTAATGAATCTCCTACAGGATATGCATATTATAAAATAATTTGTGATGAAGAGGATATTCCTTATGATTATGAGTTTATTGAAATTAATTCTGCATTTGAAAGATTTATAGGATTAAAAGGTATAGATATAATAGGCAAAAGAATTACTGAAATTTTTCCTGAAATAAGTGAAACAGAAAGGAATTGGATAAAAATATACGGTGAGATTGCTATTAATGGTGGAAGCAAAGAAATAGAAGGATTTTCAGAAGTATTTAAGGGAGAGTGCAAGGTAAAGGTTTATTCTCCAGAAAAATACTGTTTTATTACATATATTATAGATGCATCAAAGGAAAAAATTCAATTAACTGAACTTAAAAATATTAAAGAAATAGTAGAAGAAACAGAACTAAAGTATAAAACTATACTTAATTGTACTTATGATTGGGAGACTTGGAAAGATACAGAAGGCAAACTTAAGTATGTTTCTCCTGCTTGCGAGAGAATATCTGGTTATACAGTAGAGGAATTTTTACAAGATGAATCTCTTTTTAAATCCATAATTTTGGAAGAAGATAAAGATATATGGACGAATAAAGTTCATGAAGTTGATAATAATATGGAAATAAGTAAAGAGCAATTCCGCATAAAAAATAAAAATGGAAAGATTGTTTGGATAGAACATAACTGTAGGCCGATAATAGACAAGTATGGTAGGAATTTAGGTTATCGAGCTAGTAAGCATGATATTACAGCGCGTAAGTATTCAGAAAAAATGATAATAGAAAATGAATTACAGTTCCAACGTATTATTGAAAATCTTCCGTTTTCAATAAGCATTATAAGTGATGACGGTACTATACTTTATGCAAATCAAAAAGCTTTAGAACTTTTTGAATACGGAAAAGATGAAATTGGATCCAAAACAATGCCTATATTATGGGTTGAACCAGAAAAACGAAATATTTGGATAAAAACTATAAAAGATAGAGGTATAGTGAAAGATTTTGAAATGCAGTTGCAGACTAGAACTGGAAAAACGTTTTGGTCAATAGGAAATGCATTAATTATTCAATATCAGAATCAAACTTGCATTCTTTCTACTCAATATGATATAACTGCACGTAAACTTGTAGAAGATGCTTTAAAAATAAGCGAGGAGAAATATAGGCTTTTAACAGAGTATGCCTCTGATGTAATTTGGATATTAAATCTAAAAACAAGTAAATTTACATATATTAGTCCTTCTGTATTACAATTAAGAGGACTTGCAGTAGAAGAAGCCATGAATGAGAGATTAGAAGATGCTTTGACACCTGAATCATTATTAATTATGAGGAATGTTGTAGCAAACAATGTGAGAAATTTTATAGATAATCCTGATAACCCCAAATATTATATTAATGAGATTCAACAGCCTTGCAAAAATGGATGTATTATTTGGACTGAAGTGTCAACAAAATATCGATATAATTCAGATGGAGATATAGAAGTTGTAGGTGTAAGCCGGAATATTGAAAAAAGAAAGAAATCAGAAAGAGAAGTTCTTTATTTAAGTTATCATGATCAACTTACAGGGCTTTATAACCGTAGATTTTATGAAGAAGAATTAATGAGATTAGACAAACAAAGCAATCTTCCAATAACTTTAGTTGTGGCAGATGTAAATGGATTAAAGCTTACAAATGATGCCTTTGGCCATTTAGTTGGAGATGAGCTTTTAAAGAGATTTGCCACAATTTTAAAAAAGGAATCTAGAAAAGAGGATATTATAGCTAGAACTGGTGGAGATGAATTTGTGCTTCTATTTCCTAAGACTAATTCTATGGAAGCAGAAAAAATAGTTAAGCGTATCAAAGAGTCTATAGACAAAGAAAAGTCAGATAAGACTATATTGTCAGTTTCCTTTGGATGGGCTACAAAAAGCGATATTGATGATGACTTTGATAAAATATATATGCAGGCAGATGATAATATGTATCATAAAAAACTTTTGGAAAGCACTAATATGAAAAGAGAAACAATTAAACTTATAACTAGAAGTTTGTATGAAAAGAATGCAATAGAACAACTACATTGCGAAAGAGTAAGTAAACTTTGTAAAGATATTGGTATAGCAATGGATTTGAGTTCAAATTTAGTAGATGAACTTGGATTACTGGGGCTATTTCATGACATAGGTAAAATAGGAATAAACAAAAAGTTTTTAAATAAGTGTGGAAAACTTGAAAAAATGGAATGGATTGATATTAAACGTCATCCTGAAATTGGATATCAAATCTTGAAATCTGTAAATGAATTTTCACATATAGCGGAATATGTATTATCTCATCATGAAAGATTAGATGGGAATGGATACCCTAGAAACTTAAAGGATACTGAAATACCATTACAGGCTAAAATATTAAGTTTAGCTGAAGCTTACGATACAATGACAAATGAGTATTCTTATAAAGCTACATTAAGTGAAAGTGAAGCAATAAAAGAATTGAAATTAAATTCAGATACTCAGTTTGATGGGGAGATTGCTAGAATATTTGTGGAAAAAGTTTTAGGTCGAAAATGGAACTAAGAAGCTAGTTATAATCTATAAATTCAGTAATTTCTTTTATTAAAAAAATTAATTTTATTCACATTTGGAATCCTCCTTAAGTATAGGCTTAGGGAGGATTCTTTCTCTACTAAGTTGTGAACCAACAGTTGATTTTTTAGGTTTAAAATATTCAGATTTAAGGTTGTCTTTTTTAAAATTTATAACAATATACCTTGATAGATTTGCAGTTGAAGAACAAATGATACACTAGATGATTTACATGTTGTTACACTACTTTTGAGTGTTAGATCTTCCATAGGGGCACAAAAAGAGAAAGAGAATTTGTGTGTGAATAATTCTTATAGTAATACTGTTTTTTGTAAATAATAGTTTCTAATTACTAAATATATAAATAAAAAACAGAAAAAAGTGGAAAATGAGGAAAAAAAGTATTATAATGTATAGAGCTCAATATAATAGATTGCGTTATAAAAATTAATTTTTAAAATTTAATTTATTGAATAAAAAAATTATATATATACATTATAATTTTTACTGGAGGAAACATGCCAGAAACAGTATTACTTGCATTTTTATTTGCAAAAATAAAAGGATATAAAATAAGACCATTGTTTAAGTCATGGACTATTTATCCTATAATCATATTTGAAATAATCTATTTGATTGGACAAGTTGCTATTTTCTCAGGAAATTACGAATTTATCGAATTTTTGCAAAGTTTAAAATCAATTTATTTAATTACCTACTTATTATTAGTATTTAAATATGAAATATATATAAGTTCAATAATAGGTGCGACTTTTGTCTTTTTGGGTGGATTAGCTAATGATATTGCAATAAAAGCTAATGAAGGTTTTATGCCAGTTTATCCAACTTTATCCTATTTAACAGGGTATGCAAAGCCAGAAGCATTTGATTTAGTAAAGGATATTCATATCTTAGGTAATTCACAAACTAAACTAAAGATATTAACTGATTACATAGACTTAGGTTATAGCATACTTAGCCTAGGAGATGTATTTATAAGAGTATTTTTATTTATTATAATATATAATTCTATAAAGAAAATTAGTGTTTTAAAATCAAAGGAGGAAATATTATGTTAAAATTAACGTCATTGGAATTTATAGCAAGAACTATTCCAGAGTCATTTATATACATATTTGCAGGGTATGTATTTTCTGATAGAAAACTTAATGTAAATAGATACTTAATTGCTAGTTTGTTATTAGCAGTAAGTACATTTATTATAAGGATGCTTCCGATAAACTATGGAGTACATACTATATTGTTTATTATTATACAAACTACAATATTAGCTAGTATAAACAAGATAGATGTTATTCAATCAGTAAAATCAGCGATAATAGCAGTTATATTTTTATTGATTTTTGAAGGAATAAATATGCTAATATTAAATTTAACTTTTAAAGATGAATTGGAATCAATTATGTTAAATCCAATTTCAAAAATAATATATGGGTTTCCGTCATTGGGAGGGTTTGCAATTATTGTGTTATGTTATTATTACTTAAGGAAAAAGGCTAAATATAAATATGATGAGAATTGAATATATATGTGAAAAAATTTCAAATAATATTGCTCAAGAATTAAATTTAGATGATGATAAAAGATCTGTAATAAACTATGGGATATTTGCTTTTATTCAAATGGGGATTTGTATAGTGCTAGTTATAGTATTTGGATTTATTTTTAATGTTGTTCTTGAATCACTAATAATATCATTTACTATAAGTATATTAAGGAAAAGCTCTGGAGGTGTTCATGCATCTTCTCCAGGAAGATGTGCTATTATAGGAACTATTGCTAGTGTTGGTATGGGGTTAATATCAAAACATATAAATGTTAGTTTTAGTTTGGTTATATTGATTGGAAGTATCATATTTATATGGTCATATTATATTGTGTCTGAATTAGCACCAGTTGATAGTATAGCAAAGCCTATTAAGAGCATTAAAAAAAGAAATAGATTAAAGAAAAGTTCTATGGTGATTTTAAGTGTTTATTTAATTATTGTAATAATTAATAATCTATATTTTTATTTTATGAAGAATTCTAATGTATTAGTATATTCTTTATGTATTTATATGGGATTGTTATGGCAAGTTTTTTCCCTAACTAAATATGGATATTTAGTAATGGGAAAATTTAAGTAAACTCTTTAAATAATACTTAAATTGAAGGTGGTGAAATTAATGAAAAATAGAATTTTAATGGGTATAGCAACAGTAGCTACTATTTTTGCTTCAATAGTGGCTACTTCTGCATGTTACTGGTCATCATATCAACCAGAGGAACCAAAGTGTTTAAGAGATGATGAATAGTTTATAAAAGTGAGGCTGATATATCAGTCTCATTGTGATTATTATGAGGTAGATTATATGATAAATGTAGAAAATAACAAACAAAAACAAATAGATGATATAGTATCTATAGTAAAATTATCTTCAATTTTACTTATGGGTATAATTTTATGTAAATACTCATTTAAGGATATAAATAGAACAATGTATTTAAGTAAAACTTATTCTACATTTATATATATATTTATACCTTTATTGATACTAATATTAATTTATTTTGTATGGAGTTTTTCGACTAAAAGTAAAATTAGAAGTAATTATGGAGTAATATTGAATAAAATTGAGGCAATGATATTTATAGTCTTATTCTCTTTAGTTATATTTATTTGTGGTGAAAATGAAATTCAGTATAAATTTTTATATCTGTTTATAGTAATAACAACAACAATTCAATCAGGAATAAAACAGGGACTTATAGTTTCATGTATTTCATCTATGATTATATTATCCATGGATATTCTTATAGAACCTAATGCTGTAGTAAATATTCTTTTCCAAAATGACTTGATTTTGGCAGGGATATTTATTTTAACTGCATGGATTCTTGGATTTTATGTAAAGATAGAAGAGCAACATATTAGTTATTTAGAAGATATGGTAAATATTGATGGACTTACAGAACTCTATAATCATAGATATTTTTGTGACACATTAACAGAGAAAGTTAAGATGGGAAATAGGGAGAATAAACCTGTATCCATGATTTTTATAGATATAGATTATTTTAAACAATATAATGATACTCATGGGCATCAAAAAGGAGATTATGTCCTTAGAAAAATAGGTGAAGTTATTAAAACAGGTGTAAGAAAAGAAGACATTACTGCAAGGTATGGAGGCGAAGAGTTTGCAATAATATTGCCTAATACTAATGAAGAACAAGCAATAGACATAGCAGAAAATTTAAGAAAAAAGATAGAGTCTACATATTTTGAAGGAGAAGAAAGCCAACCAAAAGGTAAAATTACTGCTTCAATAGGTGTTTCTGTTTATCCAGACAAAGCAAAAGATGATATAGAACTAATAAAAAGCACTGATGATGCCTTATATAGAGCAAAGTTTTTTGATAAAAATAGAGTTGAGGCATATACATCTATTTTAGATGAAATTAAGAGTAATATAGATGAAAAAGATGTTG
>Ga0302161_10000220_pt1 | contig 15021 bp, 14 predicted proteins | sample I_Fen_E2_1_FD_193498 | JGI IMG/M metagenome (GOLD analysis project Ga0302161, IMG submission 193498) | Peat permafrost microbial communities from Stordalen Mire near Abisko, Sweden - I_Fen_E2_1 | ecosystem: Environmental > Terrestrial > Soil > Wetlands > Permafrost | place: Sweden: Abisko...
CAAAACATAACCCTACATTACTTCCAAGAGATGTTACATATCTAGAAATCAAGTTTGTACCATCATGACTTCCTTCACTACTCCCAAGACCGAGATAAATAACCATAGGTTGCTTATGCTCCATAGATACTTTTCTTAAATACTCTAGTCCTGCTACAATTTCGGACATATCATATACTGGAGTGTATTGAACATTATTTTCTTTTAATTGATTTTTAAAATTAGAAGATTCAAAAAGTTTAACAATTACAAAATTACTATCTGGTGCAATTCCTTGAAATTCATTATTATATCCTCTTGCACCTATTATTCCAGCAACTTTAGTCCCATGACCAATTTCATCTTTTGAAGGTACTATTTTATATGGATCTCCACTATTTTTATAAGTATTAATTGCATTATTTATTTGTTCATTTGAATAAATTTGCCCAATATATACAGAATTATCAGTATTATTTTGTATTGTTTGATCCCATATATTAATTATTCTTGATGTATCATCCTCTCTAATAAATTCTTTATTTAAATAATCTATACCAGTGTCTACAATGCCTATTAATACATTTTTCCCATTTAAATTTAGATATGGATTTATTTTAATATTATTTATATTATCTACAGAAGATGGCGAAATGTCTTGTAATACATATATATTCCTATTAGCATAAAAAATTATTTCTGGGACATCAATTAAAAGTCTATCTAAATCTTTAACCCGCACTGATATAACTCCGATAGTGTCTGTAATTATATCCCCACATGCATAAGGTAATTTATTTATTTTCTCTTTAAAATTTCCTTTATATTCAATTAAATAATTTGCTGTATTGGGATCATAATATAAATTACAGTCACGTGAATCAGACATATTTAACTCCTAATATTACTTAGGCACTTTAACTAAAAAACTAAACCAAAATATACTAGTATACTGACTTGTTATTTTTTTATGTGCCTTGCATTTACTACTATGTATATTTTTATATTATTTATTTAATACTTAAATTTAAAATACTAAATCAAATATGTCTAATTTTACTGATTTATATTTTTATAAATCAAAGAGCATCTAAAATATAGATGCTCCTTAAAATTCGTAAATATAAAATTTATTAATTTCTCATAAATAAATGTATAAAAAAATAACAGTTGGAAGAATGTCGGAAAATTATTCCTAGATCCTCTAAACTGTTCATTTTAAATATGCGAGATAAGCCATAAGCCGAGTTCTATATTAGGGGGTACTTGTACCAAATCATATTTTATCGTATTTCATAATACTCTGAAATACTGATGTTTAGACACTTGTGAGTACTTTTTATGTTTTACCATAACTTCCCATACTCTATTATATTTCTTCTCTTAAGGGAACGTTGAGGGAAGTGTTTTTACACATAATTCCAGGGTAATATACTAAGCATTATTCATTTTTCCCTCAATAAATGAAAATTTAAAGGAAGATTTATTGGAAGAATTGTTTCCATATAGTTCTGAATAAATCTACTCGGCATTCTTTAAATACTAAAACTTTTAAACCTTACATAAATGATAAAAAAACATTGCCCCCTCATGTTGAATAGTAATTTCAACATGAGGGGAATTAAATGTTTTTATTAATTTATAAATTAATATATTTTATTATATCTATTCCCTCTTAATAATTAAATTACTTGAAATAGCTCTGTTGAGCATTAACATTTAACTATTTATTCTCATCGGCTCTCGTCGGCTTTATTCATATCACGTCGTCGGCTCGTCGGTAATCGTCGTACTTTTTATTAATAATATAAATTTAGTTTATTAAATATCTTGTACTACTACTCGCTTCTTCTTTTCTTATCATTCTCTTTTTAATTAGACTATTAAATAAATCGATATTCTTATCTTTACCAAAACCTAAATTGTCTCTACTCTGTTGATTATTTATTGATCCATTTTTTTTGATATAATCTATAATCTTGATCTCATCTTCACTTAAACTTCTTTCATCAACCACTTTTAATGTAGAGTCATGATTGTAATCATTATTATGATAATTTATACTTATTATTTCACTTTTTTATCAAAGCAATATTTTTCTTAAACAATTTGTCCCTGGTAATATTTATTTAGACCCCAGAGGTTGTTGCACGACTTAGGATTACTTGCTAATACTGTTTTCAATTATTATAATTTAAGTAATTTTTTTATTCTTTCACGTTCTTCTTCAAGTTCAGTAAAATTAGTTGCACCAGATAAAAATATCCTTTTACAAAATGAAATTATTATATCTTTTAAATAATTGAATACTTCATAAATTTCGTCTTCTTTAGAAATAATATCATATATACTCTTTCCATCGTGAACTAATGGATTTCTATACTTATTACGAATTATTTTTATATTACTACAAGCTTGATGATATTCTTGTTTTTTATCACAAACAAAAGGTACTACATGAGAATTCAGTCGCTTTCCCTCAGTATCTTGCGGATCTAGCATATCAAGAACATCAAACATATAAGAAAGCATTATTGTATAATCATTAATATAATAACATTCACATAATCTATTAAGAGCTATTTTACAAAGATAAGAAATTTCATCATCTCTATAACTGTATAAGCAATCATATAATGTTCTATCTGTTATTTCAAAATCATCAGAAATTGTAAATTCTTTATCACTCTCATAATATTGACTATATACCCTTCCAGGAATACTTTGGGCTATATGATAATAATTATGTAATTTATACAAAACTCTAAATCCATTTAAAATACCTACTTGCGATGGAAGATATTCCACATTGCGAATATCAGCTAATGATAATACTAAATAATTTAATTCTTTATTAATATTAGAGCATAAGTAGTCACAAAACTCAAAATATATATTTGGACTATACTCAATATATTCCAAAAATGGTTGACCAAAGCTAATTGAAAAGGCAGAGTGCTTATTCAATTCAGAAATTTCTCTGCAACATAATGCACTTTGTAATGCAATAATGTCTTCATCGCATAAATCTTTAAATTCATTCAACTCTATTATTTTATTGTCTGGTGTTATTATACTTCCATTAAAATCTATTTCTTCTCCGCCTTCAAAAAGAGTATATACCCAACAATAGTTATCAAAATTATCTATAGAGTTTCTAGGAATAAGTAGTGTATTTCCTAACTTTATTATTTTCTTTATATTTAGATTTTCTATAGGTGCAATAAATGTAAAGTCACTATCATAGTCAAGATAGCTTTCTAAAGCATAATTTGTTGCTGGTAAAGTTGGTGTTATATATTGGTAGCTTTCTATAGCTCTTTTTAAAATATTATCTAGTCCATCAAATGAATATATGTTAGCATTTATTACTTTTAATGAAAATCTAATAATTAGTAAATAAAGACTATTAATAATTCTGCTTGTTTCCGTTATAGGTATCATATCAAGTATATTCTTACCCTTATGAATAATATCTGTCCTAACTGTTTTTGAATAAAAAAAGAACTGTTTACTTAACCTGTTAAATTCCTCTTGATCTTTAGAAATAAATGAAATTATTTTCTTCTTTCTACTTTCAAATCTACAATATTCTGTAGTTCCCATTCCCATACGTTCCACCGTAGAAAATAAATAACAAAAGCATCTATTAATATCAATAATCTTCATGGCTTCACAAGCTCGTCCTATAATTGTACGAAATTCCAAATATACTTCATCTTTTCTATCACTAAAAAGTGCAGGATAAAACTCTTCATCTTTCCATCCTAATCCAGGAGAACAAAGATCCAATCCAATACCTGGTTGCATGGAATACAAAATGGGCTTACATTCTATTTTTTTTATAGATTGAAGAGAACAATTCCAATGAAAAACTTGTCTATTATTGTTTACTAGTCCAGGAATACCAACTAATGTTTCTTTATTATTAAAATTGCAATACTGAATTCTTACATAATCTAGCGAACGATTGACAAAATAAATTTTTGACTCTAAAAATATATTAATATTATCAATAGAATCTATGTCTATCTCAATTTTTAATAAAGCTAAATTAATCCCATATTGCCCACATTTAATAATAAATTGTTTGTTAAAACCTATTAGTGACTTTATAATTTTTTTGTTTTCTTCATTTATATCATAATCAAAATTAATTTCATCAATATCTTCCCAATAACACGGAATTATCATCATATCATTAAGTTTGATTACCATATCTAAAAGTAAATTACTTATTGGAATAAGCAAATAATTCATAAATTTCCTCCCCTTAAACTAAAAAATATACATATTCACTTTCTAATATAAAATCAAAGCAATTTCAGTCATTCTTCCTTCACCAATATCCCCGGGAGCAATGTCATCTAAATCTTTTGCAATGTATGAGTATAATTAAAAACAAGAAAATAATCATCACATCCAAACTCAATTAAGTTTGCTGCTTCATTCATATAGTTTATTATTAATTCATAATTTTCATCTTGATCTAATGTACCTTTAACCCAATGAACAAAATATTGTTTTAGACTTTCAGCTATAATATCTTTATTCATTTCTATATGTATAAGGTCATCATTCTCTAAATTTAAATCATATTCATGTGTATCAACAATAAAGTTTTCATTTACTTTCCCCAGATGCTTTTCAAAGTCTCGCCAGAAAATATCCTCTACTACATACTCATAATCATGTGCTATTGGCGGACCAATCATTTTCCAAAATTTAAAATTGTACATTTTCCCTATTTCTTTATAAAATTCCGGATCATTTTTAATTAAGTAGCATCCAAAAAAATAATAACTACTAGGTATTCTATGATATAAGTCAAACCCGTTTCCAATAATATTCAATTGCAATTTAAATGACCTCTCATTTTATGTTTTAGTCTTTAAATTTTATTATTAAAGTAAAAAATGTTATGGATATAATAATTTCTATTTATAGCGTTAATCTCAACTGCAGATTATAGACATACTATCCATCTTACCTATCTACAAAAAAATAAGAATAATCCATCTATTTCATCCATAGATAATTACTCTTATTGTACCACAATTTTACATATTATTCTTTAATTTTCCTTTTAATTTAATATATTGTATCTTGATATATTGAGATAGCACACTTTACATCCATGTATACCTTATAACTTCTTATTGTTTTTAAGTTTGTATTGTGCGCATTTTAAACCATATATCCTTTATTTTTAAATGCTTTTTTTAATCTTTTACACTTATCCCAATTTTCAATTAGTAACATTTGTGGCAATAATAAGTCTATCTTCCGCCATTCATCATAACTGATTGTATCAGTAGCTAACAGATTACTTACTATATTGAAACAAAAGTTAACTATATCATTAGGGAATCTTAACCCGACTTTTAATATTATTGGTACATATAATAATGCTATCTCTCTTTTCTTTTCTTTCCATTCATTAAACTTATTGTTTCTAAAAATAATAACCCAGATTTGTGGATTTATTGAATTCAAATCTATTTCATAAGTATTAATTTTATTTAGTATCATAAATACAAATTCTCTATTATTAATTTCCGATATTTCTACTAGACATTGTTTAACATCATAAACTAAATAATCTACCCACTTATATAACAAATCATAGCTAAATGCATTCAATTTGCACCAATGCCATATTTCATCAACAAGTTTGTTTCCTGCAATCTCATATACTATCTCTGCAATCTCATTATTGCTATTTAGTATTAATTCATTCACAAAATCTTCAAAGTTAAATTTAATAGAATTCATATCTAATTGTGAAATTAATTCTACCTGATATTCTACTGATTGTTTCCAAATATCCTCGCAGCAGATTAAATTGTTATTTGCCTTAATAAGAATTAGAGAAACATCAAATTCCATGTTACTTACTTTAGCAAAATCTTCAACTTTAATCTTAACCAATAGTTCATTGACTAACGAGGAACCAAAATCATTGAAGTTGTCATTGCAATATTTCTTAAAATACTTATATATACTGTCCTTATATTCATCATATAATATATCGCTAAGATAACTTATTATCCGATTTGAATTCTCTATAAAAAATTCATTACTATCAACTAATTCTAAGCACAATTCACTTATATTTCTATTATTAAACCACTGCATATTATAATTATTACAAATAATTTCGATAGTTCTATAACTTATTTCTTCATATTCATCCTTAAAAACTGTTCTAATAGCATTCATATAGCTCAAAAAACTATTATTAATAGTATTATTATTAAATGCATAAAACATTTTTGCAAATTTATTAAAATATTTTCTTGTTTCAAATAAGCTACCATACATTTTTTTATAATTTTTAAACTTAGCAATATTATGATTTACGAAATCAACTGTAATTAAATTAACCCATTTAGGTAACTGTTCAATATATTCTATGTTTTTATAGAATATATTCTTTTCACTAATTTCTCTTATAACTCTATTTCCTAAATTTTGTGGTACTATTTGATAACTAAAATCCTGTCTATTTAACTTTCTACTGTCAAATGATTTTGTGCAAAATGAAAATTGCCTTAAAAATGCATCATTCTGTTGAATTAATACATCAACTATAATCCTTTCATATTCATCTGATTTGTCACTCTCTATAATTACACTATTATCATTTGATAAAATTGTATATACAATATATTCATACTGCTTTGGGTCAAATTTAAATTTTTCATATTCGTTGTTTTCATTTGTCTCTAAAAAAATTTCATTTTCATAACAATCATACTTTGAATTTGATGGATACTTAAATAATTTAAAAATATTATTTATAGACTTAATATATTTTATCTCATCTATATTTATTAGCAAAGAATGCGTCCAAACGCATCCTGGACGTTTCATTTCCTTTGCTATCCATGTCTTTGCAAATACATATATATTTTCATTTACCAAAGGATAACCAGTTATATAGCTTTCCCATTCTATATTTGATGACATTCCTGAAACATCACTGAGCATATTTATTATGTTTTCATCATTTAATGATAAATCTATTGATGAAGCTATCTTGCAATGCCCATTTTGGTAACCATTAAGCATCTGATGAATCTTTACAAATCTATCCATTTACTTCATTTCCCCTTGATTTATAACAAATAATCTAGTAAGATCTTTACTTCGATTTCCTTCATTATCTGCAACTATTATTCTATCCTCTATACTTATTGATTTTGTTGCTAATTCTAATCTTTGTTCATTACTTTTCAAACTTCCACCTTGTGCACTTACTCCCCAACATTTTATTTTTATTTTATCATTATTAGCTATAACGTATTGATTTAATAAAGGAAGAGTTTTCTCTATATATTCCATTGGTTTTATTAAATTCTCATTTAATAAATCCCAAGCAGATATCACAAAATTAAAATTAATATTCATATCTCCTTTTATATGCACTAAAAATTGTATTAGTTCTACTAATTCAGTTTCTGTAGGAGTTTTATCTTTTTTTCTCATATCTATATTTATGCCATTTTCTTTTCTTATATGTTCAGGTACTTCACTAATAAAATGTGGCTCTTCGATATGTTGTGGATTAATAAATAAATAAAATTTATTAGCAAGTTTTATTTCATTTACTTCTTCTATATCAATAAATCTATCATTAAGCATTTTTTTAAATTTCTCGCCTGATGAATCTGGAAATTTTATTTTATAAATATTATCATTATTATCTTCCAATTCTAATTCAGTTTTTAAATTTTTATTAGATATATTTGTCCTATCTAACTCTTTATACTCTGCCCAAGTATTACTTAATTTTCCTATATAAGTTGCATCGCCTAATACATGTTTAATTCTTAATGAACATTTTCCTTCTTCTTCATTCATTAACAAATAATATAACGCCCCTAAAAAAGTTGATTTCCCAGTAGCAGGTAACCCAAGTATGTAATAAGAATACTCTTCCATTATTCACACCTCTCATTTTTTAAACCAAATCTATTAAACTCATTCATTAATTTTTTATTATTTTTTGAATAAATATCAATAGATTGCATTTTTAACGAATCATTATAAGTTATCCATTTATTTATTAATTCTAGTATAGAATTATCTTTATCTGCTGTTTTTATATCATTGACTGCTGATACTTTTTGAAAATAAACACTTATTCCCTGAATCCTCTCAAATTTTTTATTTATTTTTTCATCAATTGTTTTTATAAAATCTTCTAATGACGGATCTTCTTTCATAGCATCTTGAACAATATCATATTTTGTTAAGAGTATACATATTAAAGTATTATGTTTTACTAATTTAGCATCCAATGTTGTTTGTATAAATTGTATTACTTGACTAAGTGCAGGATTTCTTTTAAACACATCAATTAAGCGTCCACCATCTAACACAAAACATATGGATTTTGCTAATTGTAAATTTGTAAATTTGCTGCCCATTAACTCTGGATTATTACAACAATTTTCAAATTCTTCACCTGAAATATCTGTTAGCAATAAATTATGAATATTATTCGTTGCAATATTTTTAATTCCTAAATGTAAGTATTTATTGACAACATTAACAGGTGTTCTTTCCATATCAGGCTCACTTTTGCCACTTATACTTCTCATATTAATTGCACGTTCTTCAAAACCTTTTAAACTGAGGGAACCAGCAAATATTAAATTTTTAAAGGTATTACATAAAAAAATTTGATAAGCCATAACTTCTATAGTTGTTTTCCCGCTTCCAACTGGTCCAACTAAAAAAATCAACTCTACATTTTTTCTTGAACTTAATGAATATAACTGATCTTCGTTTAATGCATTTCCTTCGGGCAAGTAAAAAATATCTTTATTTTCTTGCGTATTATTATAATCTGCATCATTAGAATTATCTATAGAATTTTTATTAATATCTTCATCCTTTAATATTTCTTCTATATTTTGATTATTTACCTCCATTCATTCTATTCCTCTCTCTCCCTATATGCTTTACTAAGTAAACATTCTAAGTAAATTGAATAGGCAATATCCTTATTTGAAATTTCTTCTTTCTTAATTATTGCTGGGCAATATATTTTCTAATTCATTACTACTATTATCCCATTCATCAATTTCATTAATCTTATTAAAATATTTTAATATTGGCGTAAAATCAGATATAGCCTCTATATAATATTTTTCAATAAACTTTTCTAACCAATCTTTTTCTATTTTTTCAGCATACTTATATACGTATAATTGCTTATCCTCAAAATTTGAAAGGATTTTATTTATAACTGCTTTTGCTGCAAATGGTCCTGGTAACACATTTACTTTGTCAGCCATTTCCCTTCCTATTAATATTGGAATAAAGTTGTCATTAATTTCTTTAAAAGGTTTATTCAATTCATAACTCCATTCACCTATCATCCACCATAATACTTCTGAATCCTCAGACTTTAAGTTATTAATCTTTTGCATCTTTTCAAAATTACTAAATATATTAATAATATTTTGTTTTAATGATTCAAGTTGTTTAGCAACTTCTTCATTAAGATTTGATGGGACTAAATTAGGATTTTCTTTAAGCATTGCTTGTAATGATTTCCCAAAATTGCTTTTAGCATACTCATTATCTTCATTCTCTCTTAGTTGCTTTAATGACTCATAAAAACCCTTTTCTATGTTATTAAAAATCCCTTCAATTGAAGGATTATAATAGTTTTTTAAACATATGCAACTCAATTCTATTATTGTATTATATTTATCATTATCTTTTAGTATTTCATTTAACATAATTCCTGCTAAAAGTTGTATTTCTTTATCCTGATCAAAACTAAATGCACTATCATCTTTAATAAATATTTCTGCAAAACTATCTTTAAATTTATCCTGCTTATTGTTTTGTACTTTCATAAATAACTTTATAATATTCTTAATAAAATTCCAATCAACGCCTTCTTCTTCTATGTATGTTTTAATACTTATTTTTCTTTTATCTAATATGTCCGATGTACAAGATATATTCGTTTGTCCATACCATGTTCCCATATTTTTTTCCATTAATTTCCCTCCCACATCTTTCTAATAAAATTCATTCAATATATTCAAAAATTGATCTTCTAGATTATTTTTTTTAATCATTTGTAAAATATAATCAACATCATCTAATTTATTTTTGTCCATTTCATTACCAGATAAACATCTCTTTAATGTAGCTTCTTTATTAATATTGTTTAGACTTAAATATTTATAAACTATTTCCTTATCAGTACTATTAGTTTTTCTGATTTCTTTCTCCGTTTCTATATTCTCATATTCACTATAATCATTATCTTTAGTATTCAAAAGACCAATATCTTTTTCGCTTTTTAAATTACTTTCTAAATTATTATTCTCATCTAAATTCAAATCTAATGTTACTAATTTATATATATTACTTTCACATACTTTTTCATCGCATGTAAATACTCTTACATCATTCAAAATTCTAGGATATACTTTTATTATTAATTTATCTTCTTCAACTTTAATTGAAATCCAATTATAGCAAGGAATCCAATTTTCATCCCTTTCAGGATGTATTGCTCCCGAACTAATTTTAAGACTTTTTTCATCTGATTCTATTTTTTGTAAGTGTTTATGTCCATAAAGCTGTATCTTCACTCTTTCATGCATAAGCTTTTCTAATATATCATTATCTTTCCAACATTCAGGTGGATGATGGCATAGCAACATATAAATATTTCCATCCTTATTTTTTGGTATTTGTGTTTGAGTAATTACCATTTTTCTTTCCTTAGTTTTATCTTTATGATCATCTGAATTAGAAATAATAGAAGAATTAATTCCATGTATTATTAAATTATATTTAGAATTTAATTTAATTTCACTTTGCCAGCATAGTTGCATCTTATCAAAAGAAGAAGATAGTTTATTAGAAAATTTATTATATTCTTTAATAGGACATAACAATGGATTTTGTATATACTTATCATTTTTAAATTTTCTTAATGCCCAGTCTACATCATCAATTTTTTGTTCCTCAATAAATTTTTGAGCATTATAAACACTAATCGATTGTTTAGAAATATTTTGATCTATATCATGATTTCCAGGTACACAATATATATCTTTTTCAGATAAATCAAAAATATTTAATATATTCTTTAAAAAATTATCTGCAATATCATATTCTGCTTCTTGTCCACTATAAGCTATATCTCCACAAACTAATATACCTTTAACATTCTTTAATTCTTTTTTAGCATTTTTTTCTATATCACGTATCATTTCATTTCTTAAATCATCGTTATCATCAAAATCATCGCCACTATCTCTATTAAAATGAATATCTGAAACATGAATAAATGAGATTTCATTACACATCGCTCTACCTCCAACTATATATAATTATACTAAATTTACCTATTTTTTCAATCTTAATTAGTATTTTTTACAAATTAATCAAAATAGCTCTATAATTTTTCATTCTCATATAAGTAAGAAAGCTTCTCTGAACTCCACTCACAATATATATTTTTTGATTATTATTTTCTAAACAAAAAGAGGAGTAAACTTCATTTTTTTTATTGTTTACTCCCATCTCAATTTAACTACACTGCATAATTATATATTTAATCTATCAATACTCCATTCTCATTAATCCACCACCCATCAGGAGTAACGCAATCACAATACATTTGCCCATATTCATTAAAAGCATAACATCCGCTATCAATCCACTTCCATAACGGTTTATCCTTTCTTCTTCTAATCATCTTACAATCAGAATCTAGGTAATACCAATCCTTATCACCTTCATCATAATACCAAGAATCTTGTAGAGCATATCCCCTACTATCAAATATATACCATTCTCCATCAATCTCTTTCCAACTGTTTTGTGATGTGTAATAATATTTATTTTCAGTATTGGTACAGTACCACCAACCTATACTATTTCGGTTCCAACCTAACTTCCACTCTTCTTTACTAGAATTATCTGCTCCAACTAATCCACAAACAATAGCTCTAGCAATAACTTCTGAATTATAAACTTCAGCATCATCACTATCTGCAAATAAACACTCAACTAAAATTGCAGGCATAACAGTTCCATTAAGTACAATAAGACTTCTTGTCTTCACCCCTCTATTAATTAAGTTTAAAGAACTTGCCAAAGCATTACTTATTTTCACAGCATACTGATTAGCTACCTCTGACTTTCCAGTAACACATATTTCTGGACCTGTTCCTCCCCCTCCATTAATATGAATTTCAATATACAATTCTACATCTGTAGTTTGGGCTATAGCATTTGCTTCATTTGCTCTTTCATAACAATCCTCGCAGCTATAACTATTACTTTTATCAATTCTTAGTAAATTTACTCCTTGACCTTTATCTCTCAAATATTGTGCAGCTAAAGTTCCAATCTGCCTGTTGCAGTTACTCTCATCAAGCTTATCAATAACCCCACAACCAACATTTCCACTTGCAGTATGACCTATTGCTACAATAAAATTACTCATTTTTACACATCTCCTTTATAATCTTTAATTTTTTTACCTTTACACCTAAGTTATATGGTCTTTAACCATATATACTATATGTAGAGGTAAATTTAACACTAGACACAATATATGTAAAATAGTTAGTTCTATTCATAACTCTTACTTAAAATGGAGGTTTATATGGATTTTGATTATATTGAAACTTTAGTTACCAGATGTAAGAATAATGATGAAGCATCAAAAGAAAAACTAGCTGCAGAATTTAGACCTTTAATCTACAATATTTCTAAAAGAACCTTTATTGATAGTTATGACATACAAGATATACAGAATGAATGCTATAAATCCCTTTTCAAATGTGTTTCCATGTACAATTTAGAAAAGCATAGATTCGTTGCCTATGCTACTAATGCTATTAAAAATAATATGGGAGATTTAATCAAAAGAATTAAAACCAGAAGATCTACTGAAGGTAATGATGCATTAAGCTTACATGATGATGTTGAAAATGATTTTCCTGCCATTGAAATCTCCACTGAAACTTCATTATGTGAAATGTGTGACTATGAAGATTTAAGACTAGCTCTTAAGAATTTAAATGAAGAGGAACTTGAACTTGTAGATTTTGTATTCTACAAAAATTACACTGTTAAGGAATATGCTTATTTAAAAAATATATGCTACTCTACTGCTATTGTAAAAAAGAAAACTATTTTAATGAAAATCCTTAATAATATTTCATTGTATTATTAAACATAAAAGTCTAACAGCTCCAAGGTTAATTTTATCCTTGGAGCTGTCATTCTTTATGATATCAATATTTCATCACCTATTCAAAACTAAAATTATTCACAACCTCTGTAGTCTTGTCCACATAATCATCAACAACTTGATCAATTCCATCACAAATATATCTAAGGCTACACCCTTCACATTTATTAAGTATCCCATCATCAAGTAAGGAACATCTAAGATCATCATTGAAAGTAGAATTTCTAATTGCAAGAGCTATTTGCTTTTTATCAAATACTTCTCCTTCTTCTAAATTAATTTTAATTTCATCTCTAATCATTTTTACATCACACTCCAATAATTTATTTGCAGCTTTAAAAATTTATCAGCTGCTATTATGGATATATGTTTTGTACTTCACCATAACATTAAATTAAATAATATTTTTTCTAACAATACCCTCTCAGCCTTCATTTGTGGCGCATATTCTGAAGAATATTTATGGTAATATGGTTTAGAATATATATTCTTAAGAATAAGTATGGTGAAGAATATTACCATATTTATGGTGAACCATATATATTCTTTGCAATATTAGAATATACTCAATTTAGCCATATATCCTAAGTAAGAATATGAAAAGGAGAATACTTATGGCAAGAAGAAAACAAAACGAAATACCTAAAAATGATTTTGCTGCTGAAGAGGATGTTGACATTTGCAGCTTTACCTCTGAACCAATTGTAACTGGAGAATGTATTTCATCATTTTCATTTGATGATGATTGTATAAATGAAAATAAAATTGACTTAATAACTACTAATCAAAATACAAAAAATATTGATACTTCTCCTAAAGTAACTACTGACACTATTCACTTTAATATTTGTTCTACTGATGAAGAATTTATACCATCTAACCCTCCAAAGAATACAACTACATCGAACAAAAATAATCTCTTAAATGATAATAGAAAAGCTCCTATAGTAAATGGTATGGCTCCACCTATTAATGGCGAGTACTTGGATGTTAAAAGAACATATATGCTTAGATCCTCTACAGTTAGAAAAATTAATGAACTTAAGAGTATTCATCCTGAATTAAATACTTATGTAAGTACAATAGTTGATTTAGCTATAGCTCATTATTATGAGTACATAGCTAATGAGGGTGGTACTCAATAATTAATTTTTATAGTAATCATTAATTTTAAATAATTATTTATCACCAAACATGAAATAATCTGTTTTCGCACATATATCCCTTGTAGGAGGTGATGAAATTATGGCAGTTAATGAATTAATTAATCTGATTGTAAATAATGGGTTTCCAGTAGCTGTTGCAGCTTATCTGCTAATTCGCTTAGAGAAACAAATTATTGGTCTGTCAGCTTCAATCAATAAACTCAATACCATAATATCAACAAAGCTTGGAGTTGTTATTGATAATGATAATTCTGATAGGGTGGCGTGATAAAAGCAATAAACATTAAAATCATTTTAATGTTTATTGCTTTTTATTATAATCTCATTTAATAATCCTAATTGTGATACGATCTTCTTAAGTATTTATCTAACATTTCCATCCTTATCATTTTCATCAAATAAATCCTTATACTTAATCTAGAAGTTTTTCGTTTTTAGTGGTTTAAATTTAAGATAAAGTACCATTAAGATATCTTCTCTATAAGTAATTGGAATGTATTCTATCTTTTTTCAGCTACTGAAAAATTATCAAATTCATTAATCAGTTGTATCCCATTTCCCCCTCTAAAACGACATGCAGAGACATTTTCATTTGTGTACAGTTTAGCAATAATTAAATTCTCCTAA
>Ga0302161_10000221_pt1 | contig 14998 bp, 14 predicted proteins | sample I_Fen_E2_1_FD_193498 | JGI IMG/M metagenome (GOLD analysis project Ga0302161, IMG submission 193498) | Peat permafrost microbial communities from Stordalen Mire near Abisko, Sweden - I_Fen_E2_1 | ecosystem: Environmental > Terrestrial > Soil > Wetlands > Permafrost | place: Sweden: Abisko...
CCATTGCACAGTGGACTTATACGCTAAACTCGCAACTTCCACAAGGGTTAGGAACCGGACAGTTGTATCATAATAATATTCCTTCGCCTTTGGTTATTGACAATGCCAAGTTGTTTTATAAACCTGAGGTTGATTGGGATGTAAGTAGTTGCTTAAAACAAGGTATTTAGTCATCAAATAATAGTTACTGCAAAGTTTCTATATTTGCAAGGAAATCCTGAAAGGATTTAATGTGAATAACCGCCGGTGAAACCGGTGGTTATGAAAAAGAGTGAATCAGGAACCCTGAATAGGGTTCAATGTCACTATTTAATTTTTAGGTTCAACACCCTTCGGGGTTGGTTTTCTCTTTTGTTAGCTTATCCCCCAGTTTCGCAAGCTACACTGGGGGTTATTCATATTTAACTCCTACGGAGTTTTTTGATAATGCACATACAAATGTTATTTTTACCATGGCTATAGATACGATACGTCTCAACGGAGCAACATATAACCGAAGCAATTTCGAGCAACTTCATTTCACTGACGAACCGCAGGATTCGTGGCGAAATGCGATTTATCATTTTCTGCAAAACTGGTTTGATGATTCCGATTTCATCCAGGCTCAGACTTCAGGTTCTACGGGTAAACCCAAAAGCATTCAACTTCTCAAGCAAAGTATGCTGAATTCTGCCCAAATGACCAATCAGTTCTTTGGCTTGCATGCCGAAAGTGTTGCGTTGCTCTGTCTTCCGGCTTCGTATATTGCCGGCAAGATGATGTTGGTCCGGGCTATGGTGGGTGGTTTTAATATGGTTGCGGTTGCCCCATCTGCTAATCCGTTTGAAAACCTGCGTACTTTCGTTGACTTCACCGCCATCACGCCGTACCAACTCTTTCATTCGGCCGAAAGTCTTCAAAAAGCATCGGTTCACAAAATTATTGTTGGCGGCAGTCCGGTGACAAGCAAGTTGGAGCATTTATCGGAAAGCATACCTTCCGAATTGTTCGAAACCTATGGCATGACCGAAACCTGTTCGCACATTGCCTTGCGGCAGTTTAATGGAAAAGCCAAATCAGATTGTTTCATTGTTCTGGACGGAATCACTATCCGGCAAGATGATCGGGGATGTCTGACTATTAAAGCACCTCATTTGTTGAAAGACGAGATTCAAACCAACGATGTGGTGGAATTGATTGGCAGGGATTCATTCCGTTGGTTAGGGCGTGCCGATTCGGCCATTAATTCCGGTGGAATAAAGATTCATCCCGAACAAGTCGAAAAAAAACTGGAAGGAATTATTCCCTCTAGCTATTTTATTTCGTCTGTTCCTGACGAAGTGTTGGAAAATAAAGTCGTTTTAGTCATTGAATCTGACGTATATACTCTGCAACAAGAAGGGGTATTAAAATCTCAACTGGAAAACCTTCTCGACAAGTATGAACTCCCCAAACAAATCTTTTATATCCTCCGATTTATCTATTCTTCCGGCAATAAAGTGCTGCGAAAAGCAACGTTAGATAATTATAAGTTATGAGTTATGAATGATACATTCCGGTTTGCAGCCGATGCAACTGGTAATGTATCATTAATCATTTATAACTCATAACTAAATGCATTTAGTTACTCCGTAGCAAATATTTCATCCTGTTATATTCCAAATGCTTGTACAACCATTTGGCAAAATAGGAGGGCGTTGAGTAGCGGCGAAAATTTGTGTCATTTGTATTGTTTGCATATATTCTACTCATCGGATGACTTAAAGTCATCTGATGAGTACGAAACCAAGTTCCTAAAAAGCGCAGTCGGATTGCGTAAAAACTCTTTTTACTAAACAATTTCATAAAAGGAGGAGCGGAAATACTTAGTCCGAAAACGCTCTGAAAGAATTTAAGTGAACGATATATTAATTTGTGTGTTGTCTTCTTAAGCCAAAGTGTGAAAATACTCAACCCGAATGCTCCATTACTTAATTGGAATGCTTCCTGACACAATTGGTATGCGTGATATATTAATTGGATCTTAAGCCCCATTAAAAGTTCTTAATGAATACTCAATTGGTATGTGAAATACATAAAATGGAAATGTATCCCCATTAAAAGTTCCTAATGGATACTCAATTGGTATGCAAAAATACTCTAACGGAACTAAAAATCACTCAGCCCACCATGAATATTCCTCAGTGCGGCATGAATATTACTGAACCGGAAGCAATAAATCCTGAGCGAAAAGCTAAAATTCCTAAAACCGAAGGCTGTATTATTAAATAGGAAGGCAAAAATACCCGACGCAAGTGGAAAATTACTCAGACCGGTGGCGTGGGCACTCAACCGGAAGGAAGAAATGCTGAATTGAACGCTGAAACTACTCAGACCGGTTGCCGTATTACTAAATCGGAAACCGAAAATACCTGACCGGAGAGGAGTACCGGCCGATATACGGACCTGAAATAACTTTTCCAAAGTTTCGAACTTTGGAAAAGATATATGAACACCAAATGTGCGAAGACTTTTAATCCTATTTTTTCCAGAAACTTCGGCCTCCCAAACGCACAAAAACCCAAACCTGTAATTAATGAGTAAAATGGTTGTTAATGTAATAATTTGTTTTTACCTTTGGTGCTTAATTTTGATAAAAATAGCATCTGCTCGTATATAAACTGGATATATGTGCAATCTGATTGAACATATCCTGCCAAATGGAGGAATATGTGTGATTGGGTTGGGTATATATCGGTGTTAGGGGTAATTATAAAAAACAAATAAAACGATTAGCATGGACTTAAATCAGAAGAAAAAAAACAGATTTTTATTTCTTGAACTCTTATATAAAGAATCTGATGGTGATACTGGAGCTATGTTTGATATGTGGGAAGTTGGGAACGAATTAAAACTTGAAAGAGCAGAAACAAATAGAATAGTTGATTACTTAATTGGTGAACAGTTGATTGAGTCCGTAGCATTGGGAGGGTGTATTGGATTAACACATTGGGGAATAAAAGAAGTTGAAGAAGCACACGAGAATCCAGACCAGCCGACAGAACATTTCCTTCCAATTAATATAATAAATATTGGATCAATGAATAATTCAACCTTACAACAAGGAACGAGCTATTCGACAATTAACTTTCAACTTGACGAAAAAAAAACAACTGATTTAGAAGATGTAATTAAATCTTTATTAAATATACAAGAGACTTTAAATATCTCAGTAGACATTCAGAATGAACTAATTAGTGAAATTCATACATTAGAAAGTCAACAAAAATCACCACGTCCCAAAGGAATTATTATTTCGGAGTCGCTTAAAACTATAAGAACCATTTTAGAAAGTGTCACTGGAAATATTATGACACCTATTATTATCGACCAAATCACAAAATTATTATCATAATATAAACTCTTTAAATCTGAATTGTATATGACGAAAGAAGAATGGATAAGAATTAGACAGTCCTTAGAAGAAATTCAAAGTGATTTTTCACGGGCATATCCTGAATATAGAAATGGTCGCAACAAACAAATACGAGATAATGCAGAAAGAAGAGTTGATTCTGCAATTTATCGCGCAGATAATCTCATTACTAGCAATAATGATGTCTATTCTTTACTTACTGGAGGTAAAAACGCTAATGGCTTTGATCGTGCAATTAGCTATGACGAATTTAAACAACCAAGATACTTTGATGGTAACATGAGTACTTTAATAGCAAAGATTAACGACGAAATAGAAAAGTGAAAAATAACTACCCCTAACACACGCCTATGTGCATTGGCTGGCTGACGTGCATTCCGGCGGTTTTGCTCTCGCATTCACTTTGTCGTTTCACGACAGCGAATGCTCCCGCAAACCGCCAAATGCCCATAGCCTCGGTCGTTAGCAGTAATTTTAGAAAAATAAAAACAACCAACTTCTCGTACAAACGACCTGAATGTAAAGCACTGAAATCAAATGCACTTTGGAGGTTTGACAGAATAAAAGAAAACAAAAATAATGAAACGAATTGTACTATTAGTTTGTTTTTTAGCAACTTACTCATTTCCTAATTTTGGAATTTCGATTAATGATTCGACCTATAACAAAACTGAATCTTCACAATTAGAGAGTTTGAATTCAAAAGTAGATTCTCTATTAAAAGTTACTGCTAAGTTTAGTGAAGAGAAAAATTATTTCACAACTGCATTAAACTCTCAAACTATGATTTTTAGTATCATAATTACTATAACATTGTTTTTGTTTGGATTAATTTCATTTGTGAACATGAAATTCGAAATAAAAAAATATAAACAAGAAACTGAAAGCATAGTAGAACGGCAAAATAAAATTATTGATGCGGTAAAAGTTACAAACAAAAAGCATGACGGTCTAATTAACACGGCTCTAGGAAATTTAAATGCTCTTATTGCAGAATATTACAATACTAACGAAAGAATGCTTTTTAAGTATTCAATAAATGCGACTAGATTTCTAGAATTAAATGAATCTTTCGATGCAGCATTAGTAAACTTAAACAAGGCTTTTGATATAACAAACAAGGCTTATTTTGTAGATTTATTTGAAGAGATTTCCGAGAAGGATAAAGTTATTGAAGATAATCTGAAAATACTGATTAACAGCAAAAATGAAGAAATAGTGAAATTATCACTATCCATATATAGTAGCTACTTGATTGTAAAAGAAAAGAAAGGAAAAGCGTGAAATCCAAAATTGTGACTAAAAAAACTACTGCTAATACTTATGCTTCCTGTGGTCGGAACGACCCAGCAAGGAAGCGTCGGTTGAACCGTATTTACTTTGGCTCAATGCTTTCCGCATAATTGCATCGTGTGGCATATAAAGTAAATAAAGCTATTGGCGAGAGCTAAAATTACATACATAACAATCCTATTGAAAAAGGAATTGTTTAATGCAGATTTATAAATCAAATTGTTTTAAACAATGAGCCACCAACCCCTCGTTACAAACGAGGGAGAGTTTTTATTTTTATAGATCTGTAAATAAAAGCCTTCTGCTGTGGCGGAAAAGATAAGCAATTAATTATTAATCATTCTATATTATGTCAAAAAACAAGTATTTATTTCCGTTGATTGTAATGGCTTCGTTGTTTTTCCTTTTTGGATTTATAACAACGATGAATAACTCAACGATTGAGTTTCTCAAAAATGCATTTGGTTTAGATGATGTTCAGAAACAGCTTCCAAACACGTTTTTCTATGGTGCTTATATTCTTTCTGTTCCTGTCGGTTATGTGCTGACAAAGATTGGTTATAAAAATGGAGTGTTGGCTGGTTTGGCATTGATAGCTCTTGGCTTTTTTCTTTGTATTCCCGGGGTTACATTTGGTTATTATGGCTTTTTAAGTACGGTTTCTGTTTTTGCTGTTGGAGTAGTAATCTTACAGGTTGTGGCAGCTCCTTATGTCAATGCATTGGGTAGTCCTGAAACAGCAGCCAGTCGACTAACATTGACAAATGCATTAAACTCGGTGGCAACGGTTATTGCTCCTATCTTTGTATCGGTTCTTTTGGTAACCCCTAAACTAAGTCCCGGTCAGGCTATGTCGAATAGTGAGATATCACACATTGTTAGTCGCCCGTTTTTGATGATCGGGATTGTTACTACTGTGATTTTAGTGATTATGTTTTTATTGAAACTACCTGAAATTAAAGTTGAAGAAGAAAAAACAAGTACCGGCGAATTAAAAACGTACAAATCCAGTCCTTATAAGTATACTCACCTCTGGTTAGGTTCATTGGCTATTTTTTTTTATATGGGAATTGAAATAGGCATTCCAAGTTTTCTGGCCGACTATGTGAAAGATCATCTGAAAATGGACATTACCACAATTAATACCACCGATATTCTGAAGTATTACTGGGGCGGCTTAATGGTTGGTCGTATTTTGGGAATTTTTATTCTTCGTTCTTTCAAACCAAGAACTATTCTTACCCTTTGTGCTGTAGGTGGTGCTGTTTTGCTTGGTTCATCAATAGCTATTGGTGCCAGTAGCCCAACAGTGGCTTTGTGGTTGTTTTTAGGCACAGGTTTGTTCCATTCCATTATGTGGCCGGTAATTTATAATCTTGCTCTTGAAGATTTAGGACCACATGCAAAAGTAGGTTCGGGTGTAATTGCAACTTCGGTAATTGGTGCCGCTTTATTAATGCCACTTATGGGTGTCATTAAAAGTTCAACAACTGTGGTGGTAGCTGTAAGTTGCTTATTCATATATTATATGTATATGGTGTTTTTTGCAGTAAAAGGATCCAAGATTAGATAATGTCTTTTGAACCAGTTGTCCCCTCGTTTGCAACGAGGGGACAACTGGTTATGCATTTGTAATGCTGATTATATAAACATGCACCACAAAACACATTGTTTTAAACAATGAACCACCTCCCCCTCGTTCCAAACGAGGGGGAGGGAAAGTTCACTCTAATTAGTGAAAAATAAAATGAATCAGAAATAAAACATGACCCAATCAAGCCTTAAAAAAAAGTATATACTTTGGGATTTAGATGGAACTGTTGTTAATAGTGAAAATGCAAGTTTCAAAAGAGCTATTTTTTCGTATGCCTCAGCTATGTATAATCTGAAATTTGATTTGTCTCCAAATGATTACCTGGGACATACCGGGTTGGATGTTTTTCAAAAAATATTAAAGCATAATGAAGATACTTTTGTTGGCGATATTCCATCATTTGATGACTGGGAATTGCATGCAGTATCTTTCCTGAAAGAAAATATGCATAAAGTAGAAGCTCGTGAAAATGTTATTGATATATGGAAAACTACTTACAAATTAGGAATAAAGCATATAATTGTAACCAGTAGCTATAAAGAAATAGCCGAAATCTATTTAAGAAATATTGGTCTTCTTGATTTTTGTGAGTTGATTGTCGGTCTAAACGATGTTACAAGTCCTAAACCTAACCCCGAACCTTATTTGACTGCATTAAAGAAAATGAATATATCCTCAAATACTTGTATTGCAATTGAAGATAGTCTCTCTGGAGTATCTGCAGCCAAAGCTGCTGGATTGTATACCATTGCATGGGTAACAACAATCAATGAATCAATAGTGCAATTAGCTGATGAGACAAGACTGGAATTGAATATAGATTCTCTTATCAGAACGTTAAGCCTCCCCCTTGTTTGAACCGATGGGGAGGGGGATTCTCTTTGCGATATCAGAAGAATCGCAACCCTACTTTTATACCCGCCCAACTTTTTAGATTATATCCGTTGTTGTAGGTATGATTGGTAAAAGAGTAATGAAGTATAGATGAGTAAGCGTCATTATAATCGGCACTTCGTGTATTGGTTGATAAAAAGTTATAGCTACAACCAATAACTATGGATGTGGATTTGCCTAGTTTATGATCGAGACTAAGTGTGGCTTTATATAAAAAATTATTGCCAAAATTTCCATTTTTAATTACATGCGAAAAGGTACCATCAAGATCGAGGGCCGTTTTTTTTGAAAAAGAAAAAGTAGTTCCAATTCCTGAACCGTAGGTCCACAGCGGTTTTTCAAATTCTTTTGGACGTATTCCGGCTGTCAGTATAGTGTGGAACTTAGTTGTACCCGATCGGAATGCAATATTGCTGTAGAACAATTCATCACCATATATTTCCAACTGATGTACACCGTTTCTTATCATGTTGATTATTCCAATGGAAGTTCCCTGACAAGAATCGGCAATGTTGATAAAACCAATCTGAACACCTTTTATCTTTTTTGCTATGTTGACTATTCCTGCTATTTGTGCGCCATTAATTTCAGTGGCACGATTTACAATACCTGCAATTTGAGTTCCCGAGATTCTGTTCGCATTATTTGCAATTCCGGCAATCTGTACACTTGTTGAATCGGTATTATTGACTACTCCGGCAATCTGAATACACTTTCCTTTGGGTGCATTGTTTACAATACCGGCAATTTGCGTTCCTGAAGCTCTTCTTGCATTGTTTGCCGTCCCAGCTATTTGTATTCCGGAAACGGTTTCGGTATTGTTGATTACTCCTGCAACTTGTATCCCCTGCGTGGAGTGTGATTGATTAAAAATACCGGCACCTTGAAATCCTGTTACCTTGCCACCAACAATATTCCCGATACCTGCCAGTTGACATTTTCCGGCATTGCGATGTACATTATTCATTAATCCACCCATCTCAAAGCCTGTAACCTCATTGATTGTACCTGCCAGTATATTCAATGAAATGGTATAGCTTCCTTTGCCCGAGAAAGCACCGTCTGTGCCCATATAAGGAAGAAAAGAAATTTGCATTTGCCTGTGAATTGAATCAGGCATATTGTTTTTAGAGCTATTTGTTTGAGCATTGCCATTTCCAATAGAAAAAACAGAAAAGAACGTAAGGGTAATAATACTTGTTTTAAGTTTCATAAGGCATTCTGATTTGATGTATAATCCTAAGACAAGATTACAACAAAATACCCCTATCAGAAAAATAACAAATTACGATTATCCTTTATTTTACCTAATCAAAAGAAAACACCACAAAAGGCACAAAAGTCACACAAAAGTTTTTATGAAATAAAAACTTAGCTTTTGTTTCCTTGAAAATGCAGATGATATATGGCTCAAAATTTTCATTTTCTGCTTTTGTGTATCTTTTGTGGCTTTTGTGGTGAATTGTTTTTGAAGTCCACAAAAGAAAATATCTATCGATATTATTTTAGGTAACAAAGCGGATATTCGTATAACAAATTTAGTGGTGGGCTACATAAAACGAAAAGCAATTTTTCCTCCAATCCAGGATCTCAACCGGGTATTACCGTTCAACATCCGGTCACTGATTGTATAAGGAACAACTTGAGAATACATCAACTGGTCGTAGTCCGAAGTAGTTTTGTTTATCAGCATATTATATGATACACCTGCAGCCAGTGAGATGTGACGAGCTATCTTTCGATCAATGCCGGTATAAAGTTTGAATTGATTTCCATCGGGTAAAAACTTTTGATAGGTGGCAAACTGATTCGTTGAAAGATCAATATCAAAAAGGCACTTCCGCGGATTGCCTAACGAAGTACCCATCCCAAAGCCATGGATAAATAATTTGTCATTTAGATTCTTTGTCAGAATACCTACCGAGAAGGAAGAGTGTAAATGTTGTACTCCCGATCGGAAGGTTAGAGTGGTAAAAGAAGCTTCATCCACTGATACCTCCAGATGATGATAACCCGACCGGATATAACTGAAAAGCCCTATAGGTATGCCGGAACATGAATCGGCTATGTTCACAATTCCCAACTGTAATGTCTTTACCCGTTTAGCAGTATTCAAAAATCCAATTTGGACATTCGTTGTTTTTGCTTTGTTTGCAAACCCTGCAATTTGGATATTGGATGAATTGATTGCACGATTTCTTATGGGAGCAACTTGTAAAAAAGTGCTGTTTCGAGCAATGTTTATTCCTCCGGAGACCTGAATGATGGCAGTATCTTTTGCTATATTCATACCTCCGGCAATTTGAGCATTCGCATTTTTGGCAATATTAATACCTCCTGTGACTTGTATATTTGCGTAGTTTTTCACCTTGTTTATTCCCCCCGAAACCTGAATGATGACAGTATCCTTTGCAATATTTATTCCTCCTGCAAGTTGTACATTGGCTTTTCCAGCTATATTAATTCCTCCTGCAGCTTGTATATTTCCATTCTGATTCACAACATTTGCTCCTCCTGCAGCCTGAACTCCGAATGCATTATGAGCTTTATTAAACCCGCCTGCCGCCTGAACTCCGAATGAATTAACTCCAACAATATTGCCTACACCAGCTAATTGACAAACTCCGGCATTGGTGCGCACAATATTGATTCCCGCACCTAATTCGCATTTTCGGATTGCATATACATATCCTACTGTGAGGTTGATTGACCAGTCATTCTTGGTATTACCTGTCAATAGTGCGTTGGTGTTTACCATGGGAATAAGTGATAATTGCACTTTGCGAAAAAGAGAATCTGTCAGATTGGTTGAGTGGATATCAATTTTATGAGGTAAAAGCCACTTGGGTAGAAACTTTTTAAAATTAATGCCCGGTTCTTGTTTTGTCTCGTTGGTACTTAAAGACACTTCCATCATCTTTTTGGATGAATCAAGCATAGAAGATAATAACAGGGTGTCGGAATAACCAGCTTTACTGATGCATAAGTTGGATGTAAGCTGTGATTGTGGTACTTCAATGCGGAAGTACCCATATTGATTCGTAGTGGCTGAAAGAAGTGATTTCTTATCATAAATACTGGCTTCGGTTACTTGCCGTCCGGTGTGTTTATCGTAAATATATCCTTCCAGAATTTTGATATCAGCAGGTTTGGATGTTTCCTTGTTTTTTTTGAGAATAATGTATTTTCCACGGGTTTTATAGCCAACCTTATTCCCGAACAGATCATTCAACACCACCTTCAGTGGTTTGTTTGTGACTATAACGGTGGAGTAGTTCTGAACAGTTATCAATTCACCGCTATAGGAAAAGACACAATCCGCTTGTTCTGAAATTTGTTTCAGAATTTTTTCAGTAGGTTGTCTGATAGCTGTAAGTGAAATTCTTCGTTCCAGAAAAGGAACTGATGCAGACTGTGCTTGCAACGAAAGAAAGAAAAACAAAAAAGACGAAAGAATGAATATTCTGGTTGTAGGTTTATTAATCTGCATCTTATTATCAGCGTAAAATATATCCGTTGCCGGATGGCGAGACTCTCAATCCTAAGGTTTCCGACATAATATCGGCCATAGCTTCAATTCGTTCATTGTCGAATGTAACACTTAATGTTCGGTTTGCAATGGAAGAATCGCCAAGAATAATGGCTTTAGGATAAACGGCATTAATCTCTTTTACAGCTTCCGATAATGGGGTATTGACAAAAACAAATTTGTGAGTCTTATACGAGTTTACATTCGGATTAAAAATCTTATAAATCCGAAAAGCTTTTGTCTGCTTATCGAAAATACCTGTTTCTCCTTTAGTAAGCTTAACACCTGATTGGTTGTTGGTAAAAAAAGAAACTTCTCCGGATTCCACAAATACTTCGATAGTAGAGCTTTCAGAATTTGCTTTCACATTAAAAGAGGTCCCTATATCCTTTATCAATGTTTCTCCGGCTTTAACAATCAACTGCGTATTTGTTGAGTGTGTCACCTGAATAAATGCTTCGCCCGATAGTTGCAATTCCCGTGTTTTTTTCTTTTTGTTCTCGACCACTGCAAGTGTTGTTTGTCGGTTCAAACAAACATGAATGTTTCCGGCAACGATTTTATTCACAGAACTATTGGATGAGGCCAGATTGTAACGGATTATATCTGGGGTAGAGAGATAATAGAATACCAATGAAATACCTATAATCAGTGCAAAGACAGCAGCGACTCTTGTCAGGTCTCTTGATTGGAACATAAAGAATCTGCTTTTTGCCGGAGTCGTAGTTTGTTCTGGCAGATTCAGTTTTGACTTCACTTTATCCCATGCTTTGACTGTATCTACCAGGACGGGAGAATGTGACGCAAGGGCTTTGTCGTGCAACAACCGGATATTTTCAAGATATCTTGTATTGTCAGGCGACTGGTCCATCCACTCGCGAAGCAAAAGCAAGTCTTCCTGCGATGCTTCATTTACGAGGTATCTTGCAATAATGCGGTCAATATGATTGTCTTCTATGATCAATGAATCAATAATTAGTTGTGAATATATAATAGCCACACTATTAGTGGAAGGTAATCTATCAATTGCGTTCTCATAATCCGTAATGCTTTGCCCATATGATTTTCGATTGTCTTTATCGATAAATTAAGCTCTTTGGCAATTTCGGCATAGGAGTAGTTCTCAAATCTGCTTAGCATAAATACCGTACGGCATTGAGGTGGAAGTGAATTGATCGAAATATTTATCATTTCATTTAATTCCTTCCCAATCATGTTTTGGTACCCATCCGGACTTTCAATATTGTTTTGATACGTAATGTATTCAAAATGGGTCTGTTTAACCTGATCGTGTTTTATCTTGTTGAGACATTGATTCCGAACAGCTTGATATAGATATGACTTCACCGACGTATGAATATCAATATGATTTCTTTTTTCCCAGAGTGTAATAAAAGTTGTTTGAACAACTTCTTCGGCTTCATCCATATCACTGGTAAAGGAGTTCGCATAATTGCACAAGCTCTCATAGTAGTTTTTGAATATTCTTTCAAAAACCACGGTATCTTCCTGTTGCAATACCTCTACAGTTTCACTCTCCGACAAAATCACTCTCTATTCCTTTTTTTTGCAAAGGTACGTATTTACTGTTTATTATGTTTAAAATACTTCTTCCTTTTTTATGACAACTAACTTGCAATTTACCCCTAGTGGAAAAACTTGTTTTAAGAAAAAAAGCATCTCTATTCAAAACTTAACATTGTCTGTTGTCTATTGTCTTTACTCTTTGCTCTTTCCTTACGTAACTACCATTCATAAGCTCCTGCATCAGGAGTATTATCAGTTAAACGACTCTTTCCGTTTAAGTCAATGGGATATTGAGCCGCAACAACAGGATCGGCTAATCCACGTGCAGGAGAAGAAACATATAGTGTGAAATCGAAATAGATATTTTTGATGTAATCATAGCGAGTACTTTTGAAAACCGTGTCGTTTGGCTGTGACCAACGGATGGATGAAAATTGTAAGGAGGATAAAGCTTCGGACCGGCGTATATAACAATGATCGAAAATTCCCGAATACTGATTCGGGTTTTGAATCATCAGGCTGAACTCATTATCTTCACTACCACTGATAATACAGTTGCGAAATACAGATGTGGTTGTGGCAACGCGATTACTATCTGTGATCATCACTGCCGGATTTCGATCGCGTGATACCGGCTGAACATTACTGTTGTCGAAATAATTGGCTATCGTACTTTGGATAAAACTATGTTGTCCGCCATTGAGATACACCGAATAACTGCTGGTATTGGATATTTCGGTGTTTGTAACCTGTACATTCCCATTTCGGACAAACAAGCCGTAGAGTAAAAAATTATGAATTTTACAGTCTGAAATATTCAATGAGGGAAGAGTTGTTGCATCTTTATTCGGCATATAAACCCCAATGTATCCGCTGTTCATATATACATGTTTCAATGTGTGATTTCCACCCTTCCATAATAGATAAATACCTCCCCACTGACCGGCTACATTGTTATATGGAAACGGCGTAGCGAATTTAATGTCGTCGAGGCGGTCACCTCTGAGCGTTATAGGATTCTCGGCAGTACCTTCGGCTTTGATATTTCCATAAACAATAAGGTTGGCATTGTTATGAAAATAAAATTTACAGCCCGGTTTAATGCTAAGTGTTTTGGCAGTATCAATAGCCAGATATCCATAAACCAGATAAGGCTTTTCGGAAGTGAGGGTTGTATCATTCAGTATATACTTGTTTCGGAAAATCCTGACATCCTGCCCGAAAGCCTGAAGTTGTATCTGTTGTTTTACCCCATTTGTTTGAAACGAGAGTGAATCGCGAATAAACAACGGTGAATTTGAGTTGGTTGGATTCACTGTTACTGAAACGAAGATATACAGGCTGTCTTTTGCCCGGATCTCTATATCTTTAAATTGGTTGTCTGCATCTAAGCTACCATCCACATTAATTTTAAATGGAGAATCTTTACCTCCGGCAATCCCAATTTGACTTATTTTCAGATTTACGTTGTTCCGGTTGTAAATCATTATTTTGGAGGTGCTACTGCCTATTGTACTAAAAACAGTGTCGAATGTCAGCGTATCAGTCGACAATGTGAGTCTGTTTTGGGGGTTCGAGGAATATATCTCGTCGTTGCAAGCCATGAATCCGGTGGAAATAACCACGAAAAAAATGAAAAATAAATTTCGCTGAATTAGAGTCATGTTTTGATGCCGGTTTTGCAAAATTGAACGAATAAAATGCGTTATTATTTTCTGCAAATTTACGGTAAAAGATGGCTTTATCATAATATTGGCTTATATTTGTGGTATTAATATTAAAAAATACTCTCATGGCAAGCCGTAGAAAACTAAAAAAGACCATTAAATTCGTTTCTTCCGAATTGATTACCGATATTTATTTCCGTTGTTTATTGTCCAAAAATGTTGAAGAACAAAAAGTTGATAGCTTAGTTGTAAATGTTATGGAGCTTAACAGGGAGTATGTTCTGCGTGCTAATTGTCCAGATGGTAAGGATAATCCGAAATTGGTTAAAACCTATTTTAGAAAGTTGTTTTCCGATTGGCAGCTGGCTATGGAAAAAGTGATTAAAGAAATCGAAGCTTTATAGAGAAGAAAAAAAAAGGAAATAACCGGACGGGTCGTTTCCTTTTTTTTATGGGATAAAGTTGTTATTCAAAATTGAATGTCAGGGTTAACATCCGCGAAGTCAGTTTTGACAAGGCTAGCGAGAATCGTTGCTGGCTTGTGGAGAGCTGTCCTGATTCCCGTTTATCGAGTGGGACGAATACGTTATTGAATCCAATGGAATACTTCAATTCTGGTGCAAGTTTAAAAAACGAAAAATAGAGATCGCACCCTACTCCAAATTCAGTATAAACATCCATCGGTTTTAAAAGTACCGGACTTTCTTTATTTGTAGCTAAATCGATTGAAATTCCCCCTCCCCATATCAGATAAGGCCGGTAATTTCCTTTTCGTTCTGCACTGTACTTTAGATAAATGGGTAGAGTAATAGGAATTGATGAAATTGTTACCGAGTCATTTTTAATTTTGGGATAATAGTTTATCTGACGTTCACCAAAGTGGAGGGTGGGAGTAAAACGCAAATTTAAATACTTATTTAATCTCAAGTCTGTAATCATACCTACCGAGAATCCCGGGTTTAATGTAGAGACTCTGGCATTTACTGAATCGGAACTTGGTCTCACTCCAAAACTCATGAAGTTTGTACCCAAAGAGAATCCGAAATGAATAAGTTTATTATCCACATAAGGCAGATTGCCTTCGGAATGGGCTGCCAGTG
>Ga0302161_10000225_pt1 | contig 14900 bp, 14 predicted proteins | sample I_Fen_E2_1_FD_193498 | JGI IMG/M metagenome (GOLD analysis project Ga0302161, IMG submission 193498) | Peat permafrost microbial communities from Stordalen Mire near Abisko, Sweden - I_Fen_E2_1 | ecosystem: Environmental > Terrestrial > Soil > Wetlands > Permafrost | place: Sweden: Abisko...
AAAATTCATTCCCATTTTCAAATATTTTCACATTTTTATATTTAAAAATATTTTTATTATTTTCTTTACAATACTTAACTAAATCTTTATTCCATTCAAAAATAAATAAATTTGAAGTTACTTTCATTTTTTTTACAATTGCATCAATATGATACCCTAACCCTAACCCATATACTAATATTAATGGCTTTTCAATTAATTCTATATTAGCCTTTGCAAATTGCTCGCTTTCACTTATGGGATCATATTTACTATGAATATACTTATTTTCATACTTTAGAGTATATCCCCCTATTTTAGTTTTTTCTAATTCCATCATAAATAAATTCCTTTCAGCAAATAAACTAAATACTTTCGAATTGCTTTTTAATATTTACTAACAATATGTATAACTAATTTCTAATTAAAATTTCTGCATATTTAAAATCATCATTATCATCTATATCTATAGACCTTTTTTTATTCATAATAAGAGCATAACTATTTTTTTCATAAATATTTTTATATTTAAAGAAATAATCTAATTTAACCAAATATATAGCTCCATTTATTTGATAGAACTTTTTTAAATCTTGTCTTCGAGTCTTATTTAATTGTGATAAAAAGCCATCTAATTTCATTTCATCATTTAATTCTTTAGTTAATAATGGAGAATGATTACATTCACACATGCTAATTATTGAATTTGCTTGTTTATCATAAAATAATTTTATTGCTTTCTTTATATCTTCATAACTTCTCAATGGTGAAGTAGGTTGTAATATCATGAAACAATCATATTCTTTTCCCATTTGTTTTAAATTTAATAAAACCTCTTCAATCACATCATTAGTTGAAGATGTATCCTGCGATGATTCTTTTGATCTTAAAAAAGGAACCCAAGCTCCATATTTTTCTGAAATTTCTCTATATTTATCCGAATCTGTCGAAACAACTATATCTTCAAAAACTTCACTTTTAAGTGCAGCCTCTATAGTATATGCTATTAATGGTTTTCCATTTAAATTTTTTATATTTTTATCTTTAAGCCCTTTCGAACCACTTCTAGCTGGTATAATAGCTAAAATTTTATCTTTCATATAATTTCACCCGCTTAAATCTTCCATTATCACTTAATAATTTAAATATTACTCTATAAATCATAAAATTTCTTTTTTATATTTATTTTATTATTAGTTAAATATTCCTTAATAATTGATATAATTCTTTGTGATGTAGAGATTTCTTTATCTACTTCTTCAATTTCATTTAATGAATTAATAAAATCTGTAGATAATGCTTTATTTATAGCTTCAACAATTTCATGTTTACTCGGATTACAGTTTATAATTGAATTACATTGAATCCTTCCTTTTTGTCTATCACCAATATTCACTGTTGCTTTTTTTAGGCTTGGTGCTTCAGCTATTCCACTTGATGAATTTCCAATAACCACATCACAATATTTCATTGCACTTAAATATCTTAATTGACCTAATGACGTAAATGCTACACATTCATTAGAATTATTCATTACGTATTCATCTATCATTTTGTTTATAATTCTTCCATTAGCATCTGAATTAGCTTTTGTAAATATAATTTTCAAATCACTAAATTCATTTAAAGCTTGTAATATATTATCAAATTGTTCTTCTGAAGAATTATTTTCAAGTGTAGTCGGATGAAAAGTTAGCAAAGCTATTTTTTTATCAAATTTCATGCCTAAATCTTCCTCTAATTTATTCTTATCTATAAAATCTAATATTTTAATAGATTCTGTTCCTATAGCACCTACATTAAACACTCTAGATGGATTTTCGCCTAATTGTATTACTCTATTTCTATAACTTTCATTACTCGTAAAATGTAAATAACTCATTTTTGTTATAGAGTGTCGTATCGCTTCATCTATAGCGCCTTCTGTTGTTTCTCCGCCATGCAAATGTGCAATAGGTATTCTTGCAGTCATAGCAACTGTCACTACGGAAAATATTTCATATCTATCTCCTAAAACTATTAACATATCTGGTTTTATTCTCTCAAATGTTTCTGAGAAACTAATCATAGCCAACCCCATAGACTTAGAAATTCCCACTTCCGTATCTGAACTTAAAAGTATTTCTACCTTTTCGGTTATTTCAAATCCATCTTTAATTATTTCATTATATGTAAGTCCAAATTCTGGTGATAAATGCATTCCCGTTACAATTAATTGTAAACTTAACTCACTATCATCACTAATTCTTTTTATTAATGGTTTAAGCAACCCATATTCTGCTCTTGTACCTGTAACTATACAAATCTTTTTCATAATTCTATCATCTCATCTTCATAAAAATCCTTATTAGCTATTTTACCAACAACTTCTTCCCATCTCATTGGTGATATTCCATCTCCTGGTCTTTTACATGTTAAATTATCTTCTGTAAATTTTTCACCTTTTTTTATAAGCCCATTAGCAACTATACTTTTTCTTACAATTTTTAAATTTATTATTTCTGATTTAGATGGTTCCTTTATTCCATTTCCCAATGCCTTTTCAATATTCCTTATTGCATTTACCATATCTTTAAGTTCATTTGGTTCTAAACTAGCTTTATGATCTGGCCCTTCCATATTTTTATCTAATGTGAAATGTTTTTCTATCACCTTTGCACCCATTGCTACAGCTGCTATTGGAACTTCAATTCCTGTTGTATGATCTGAATATCCAATTTCAACATTTAAATTTTCTTTTATTGTATTCATTGCATTTAAATTTACATCTTCAATCGGTGTAGGATATTCTGTATTACAATGCAAAACTGTTATATCTCTAGTTCCATTTTCATTTAGAACTTTAATTGCATCTTGAACTTCTTCCATATAACTCATGCCCGTGGATAAAATTACTTTCTTTTTCAATTTCCCAATCTTCTTTAAATATGGATAATTAGTTATTTCTCCTGATGGTACTTTAAATATTTCCATACCCAATTCATTTAAAACATCAATACTCTCTAAATCAAATGCTGTTGATAAAAACATAATTCCTTTAGCTTCACAATAATCCATAAGAACCTTATGTGCCTCTATATCTAATTCCAATTTTTTTAACATTTCAAATTGAGATTCATTTTTAGATGTAGTTTTTTCTTGATATTCTGCCTTTGCAGCATTTTTACAAACCAAATTTTCAGTTTTAAAAGTTTGAAATTTTACTACATCAACTTTTGCTTCTGCAGCTGCATCAATTAATTTTTTAGCTAATTCCATACTTCCATTATGATTTACTCCTGCCTCAGCTATTATAAATGTCTTATTCAATTGGATACCTCCTTGCACGGATTTCCATATGCTTTTACATCACTTCTTATATCTTTTGTTACTACACTTCCTGCACCTATGAGTACATTTTGTCCAATAGTTTTATATTGAATAACTGTAGAATTAGCTCCAATATGAGTATCTTCTCCTACTTTCACTCCACCACATAATGTAGCCCCTGATGCAATATGTACAAAATCACCAATACTACAGTCATGTTCAACAATGCTTCCACTATTTATTATGCAATTAGAACCTATAATAGATTTAGTATTAATAATTGCACCTTTGCCAACAAAGGTGCCCTCTAAAATTTTTGTATCTTTAGCAACTATTGCACTTTTATCTACTATTTTAGGAATATTAAACCCTGTTTTTTTAGCTAAATCATATAGTTTTCTCCTGACTGATACATTTCCAATTGAACCTATACTTATAAAAGCATTTTCTACTCCAGATTTCTTATATTTCATTAAATTTTCATCGCAATCTAAAACTTCTATACCATTAATATATTGGCCAATATTTTGCTGTAAATCAATTATACCTATTATTTCATATAATTTAGACGTTTGTATTGTATCAATGATGCTCTTGCAGTGACCACCACCACCTAAAAGTATGATTTTTTCCATTATAATTCTAGCCTTTCCATCATTCTATCCATTTCTTTCATTTCTCCCATATCAAGCCATGCATTTTCAGTAATTGGATAAGTACCTACTTTTTTACCGTCTTCTATATACTTATTAATTAAATCAGTTATATGAAAAAAAGTATCTTTTGGTACATCATTTAATGTTTCTGGCTCTAAAACATAAAATCCTGTATTTACCAAATAATCATATTCTGGTTTTTCAGTTGTTTCTACAATCTGACCTTGATTGCTTAATTTAATTACACCATATGGTATCTGATAATTTTTTAGTGATGTTACCATTGTAATTAAATTTTTATTTTCTTTATGATAATTTAAAATATCTGAATAGTTGGCATCCACTAATACATCACAATTGCTTACGAAAAAGCTCTCATTAATTTTCCCTTTTAATAATGACAAACTACCACCTGTTCCCAAGAAATTCTCTTCTTCTACATATGATATTTCATAGTTTTTCTCTAATTCATCAAAATATGCTTTTATCATATTCTTTTTATAATTTACAGTTAAATAAAAATTTGTACATCCAAATTTAACAAATCTATTTAATATTCTTTCTGCAATAGAAATATCACCTATTGGAATCAAAGGTTTCGGCAATATTTTAGTATATGGATAAAGTCTAGTTCCTTTTCCACCTGCCATAATTACTACAGGCGTTGATATGTTATCACAAACATTTGAAACAGAACTATCATTCCACGAAATTATATCTATAACTTTTTTATTGTTATCTAATATAGGAACTGCCTCTAAATGTCTTTCTTTAATTAATTCTTTTGCTAAATGCTTTTCTGATATATCTAAATATATTGGGCTTTTATTCATTATGTTATGTACTTCAAAATTTAAATCTCCATTTTTTAAAATCCATCTTCGCACATCTCCATCAGTAACAGTTCCAATTAATATATTTTCTTCAACTACTAACAATATTTTTCTTCCTGTTGCATCTAATCTTTTTATAGCCTCTTTTATTGAAATATTTTTTTCTATAAATATTCCTTCTATCATATACCCTCCTATAATCTAAATCATTAATTTTGTATTAATAATTATTAGACTCTTTATCTCATAATTAGTAGCATTTATTTTTTTAATATATCACTTATTTTTCCTATAACTTCAAGAACTTCTTCTTTTTTTAAATTAGAACTACATGGTATATTAATTACTCTATCATGATAGTAGTACGCTTTTTCAATCTTATAGTTTTGGGCTTCTAAATAAGGTTTTTGTTCATGTATTAATCCCCAAATAGGTCTAGTTTGAATCTTATTCTCTGATAATTTATTAATTATTTCATCTCTATTTATATTGTCGTTATATAAAATTAAAGAATAAAACCAATAATTAGGTCTAATTCTTTCATCAAAGTCTAATATTTTAACTCCATCTATTTTATTAATTAATTCCTTATACAAGTTGTAATTAATTTTCTTTATTTCTATGAATTCTTCAAGCATTTCTAATTGCGCTACTCCAAGTGCTCCTTGAAGATTTGTCATTCTATAGTTATATCCGATTTCATCATGGATGTAATAAAGAGTATCATCTTTTGCCTGAGTAGAAAAATACTTGATTTTTTGCAAATCACCTTTATCTTTTGCAATGATCATACCACCCCCACCAGTAGTTATGATCTTATTACCATTAAAAGAATATGCTCCAAAATCTCCAATAGTTCCTGCAAACTTTCCTTCATACACTCCATCAGTATAGTATGAACCTAATGCTTCTGTAGCATCTTCTATAACTTTTAAATTATAGTTTTTAGCTATTTTCATGACTTTATCCATATTAGTCAAATTTCCAAAAACATGCACAACTATAATTGCTTTAATTTTTCTATTGCTCTTTTTATTAATTAAAATTCCATTTATAAAATTACATTGATTTTCACAAAACTCTTGTAGCTTAATAGTATCCATTGTTAAAGAATCATCACAATCCATAAATACTGGGTATGCTCCGCAATATTTAACTGGATTTACTGCTGCTATAAATGTCAATGTAGGTACTATAACTTCATCTTCAACTTCTACACCACTTTGCATTAACGAAAGATGAAGTGCAGCTGTTCCGCTTTGGCACGCAACAGCTGAATCTACTTTTAAATAATGTGCCATATCATTCTCAAATTTATCTATATATGCTCCACCAGTAGATACCCATTCTTTTTGTACTGCATCTGTAACATACTTTAGTTCATTTCCCTTTAAATTAGGTACTGACAACGGAATAAATTTATTCATATTAATCACCTACTTTATAATATATATTAATCTTTATATGTTGTATATATTAGACTTATATCCATTAAGATTCTCTCTAACCTTAAACCATTCTATAGTTTCTTTTATTCCTTCTTCAAGAGTATATTTAGGATTCCAATTAGTAAGTTCCTTTATTTTCTTATTAGATCCTAATAACCTATTTACTTCACTTTTATCTGGTCTTATTCTTTCTTCATCACATATGATTCTAGCTTCTGGATTAATTTGTCTTATTAATTCTTTTGCTAATTCACCTATTGATACTTCTCTTTCAGTTGCAATATTTATTTCTTCACCAATAGCCTTATTACTTTCAGCTATTTCAATAAATCCAGTTACAGTATCAATTACATAATTAAAATCTCTAGTTGGAGATAAAGCTCCTAGTTTTATTTCTTTTTCTCCAGCTAATAACTGAGTTATTATTGTTGGTATAACTGCTCTAGCCGATTGTCTTGGACCATATGTGTTAAATGGCCTTACAATACTTATAGGCATATTAAAACTTCTGTAAAATGATTCCGCTAATCTGTCTGCTCCAATTTTAGTTGCAGAATATGGCGATTGTCCTTGATAAGGATGTAATTCATCTATCGGAACATATTTAGCTGTGCCATATACTTCTGATGTTGATGTAATAAGTATACGAGAAGTATCTAAGTCTCTAGCTGCTTGGAGTACATTTAAAGTTCCTTTAATATTAGTATCCACATAAGAATCTGGCGAATGATAACTAAACGGAATAGCAATGAGTGCTGCTAAGTGAAAAACTTCATCTATTCCTTTCATTGCTTCTTTAACTCCATTTGGATCTCTTATATCTCCAGTAAAAACATCTATTTCTTTTAACTTCTCCTTTGATAATGTATCTAACCATCCCCATGAATTAAATGAATTATAATAAGAAAATGCTCGTACATCATATCCTTTTTCTAACAATTTCTCAGTTAGATGACTTCCTATAAAGCCATCTGCGCCTGTTACCAATACTTTCTTTTTCATAAAACTCATCTTACCTTTCAAGTATTTTAATTATATTTAAAATACTTCATTTAATTCTAATTTAGTTCATTATTTATAAATCAATATTTTTTATTTGAAATTTTTTATTCGTTTAATTATTTCTTCTGTTTTATCAAACATTTTTGCATCATATTCTATGCTGATTTCATCATTCAAGGGTTTAATATCTGAATTAACATTATTTACACAGTTATAGCATAAAGTTCCTTCTAATTTATTCTCAATATGTTTTCTTCTTAACCCTTTGAAAACTTCACCGTTCCAAGCATTTTTTAAAGTTTCATTGTTTAAATCTGAAACTATAAGATAATTTTGAAAATCAGCACAACATGCAGTTAAATACCCTTCACAAGTAATATGTAATTTATTAAATGGCAATGGACATATATTATTTTCTTCCTTAACGTCCTCTTCTATTGTTAAATACTTATTAACTTCATACATAACTCCACATTGATTCTTACAATTTAAAAATACTACATCATCTGTATATGGACTAAGTTCATTTAAAATTAAACTTTTTTCATTATTTGTATATCTAGTTAATATGCACGAAATAAATATTTTAAAGTTCTTTTTATTGTCTCTTCTATAATCAAACAGGTTCTTTAAATTACCTACAACCTTTTCGAATTCATCTTTTCCATGAGTTATTGCATAACTTTCTCTAGTTCCTGCATTTATTGAGAATTTTATACTATCTATTCCAGCATCAATTAATGATTTTGCTCTATCTTCATTTAATAACGCGCCATTAGTAGTTATATAAATATATTCATACCCAATTACTTTCGCTATTTTTACATATTCTTCCAAGTCTTTATTAACAAGAGGCTCTCCAGTTGAATAAAAACCAACTTCTCTAGTTCCCAAATCATATGCCTCTTCTAAAATTCTCTTAGCAAAATCAAAACTTATGTATGACTTCTTCCTAGTACTCTTAGAATTAGCGCAAAATATACAACTATGATTGCAAATATTACTTAATTCTAATAACATGTTTTTAGGAAAATCAGGTGTGATTTTTTTTTGAATATCAAAATATTCTATTTTTCTTTTCTCAAAATACTCTTTATCTTCCATTTATTATTTCTTCCACCTTTTATATAATAAAATTTTGCATATTTAGAATTTTATCTATTTAATTTTATCAAAGACTTTCAATTGTTCTATTCTTTCTAATCTATCTTTATTGTAATCACAAGAAATATAATTTGATGAATATTTATCAACTATAGGGAATACCTCTTCTTCTTTTCCATAAATGCAATTATAACATAAAGTTCCTTTAATTTTCCCATTTAACATTTTCTCTCTAAAGCTCATCATTTCATCACAATTCCAAGCCTCTTCCAAGGTACATTCATTAAGATTTGCAACTGCCAAATAATTTTTTTTATCTGCACAACATATAGTTAAAAAACCTTCTCTTGTTACATATGCTGAATTAAAAGGTATAGGACATGGTATTTTATTTACTACTCCAATCCCATCTTCACTGTCTAAATAGAGCTCTCTATTCAACTCGCATTGTCCAGCTTCATCCTTTACTTCAAATATTGTAATATCATCTACTTGTTCTTTAAATTGTTCTTTTAATATTTCACAATCATCATTAGTATATTTAGTTTTAACAATAGAAACTCCCATTATAAATTCTTTATTACTTTCTTTTTTATAGTTTATTAAATCATTTATGTTTTCTATTACCTTATTAAAATCTCCTGCACCATGAATTGTTTTATATTTTTTTTCTAACGAATTTAATGAAAATCTAATACTATTCATACCAGCATCTATTATTTTTTTCATTCTTTCTATGTTAGCAAGAAATCCATTTGTAGTCATGAAAATATATGTATAGCCGACTTCTTTTGCATATTTTATATAATCTTCTAATTTTTCATTAATAAGTGGCTCCCCACTTAAATGAAAGCAAATTTCTCTAGCCCCTAAATCAAAGGCTTCACCAATTAATCTTACTACAAGTTTTCCATCCATAAATCCACCTTTTTCAATGAATTTAGAACTCGGGCAAAATACGCAATCATAATTACATATATCACATATATCAATATTTATGCATTTAGGAAATTTAGCATTTATATTAAATAAGTCATTGTTACTAGTATCTAAATATTTAGTTTTACATTTTTCTGATTGAGATTTATTCTTTTCCTTTATATTCATATAAATTTCTCCTTTATATAACATTTATATTTTTTAATTTGCTATTATCAGTCTTATTCCATTGTGAACTTTATCTAATATAGGTAAAATCTCATAATTAAATATATCCCCTGTCAAAATATAATCCTCATTATTTAATGCTTCTATGACTGTTTCTAAGTGTTCATTTATATTATCTATTTCTATATGTTCTTTTTGAACATCTTTTGTTAAATTCACAACTTTTACAATCCAATCTATACCATCTGATATGTCTGGAATAAGTAAAATTGCTTCTTGTTCTTTTTCTTCTTGCATAAGCTCAACTAATTTTAAAATTCCATTTTTTAAATTATATAAATAATCATCCGCACTTTGTAATACATCCATCTCTTCATTGTTCATTAACTTTTACCCCAGTTGCTTTTTAATTTATTCATCTTCTTGCAATTTTAATAATGCCTCATCTATATACTTTATAGAAAATTTTAACTTCTCTAGAATTTCTTTATATAAATTTTTATTTTGACCTACTATAATTTTCATTTCATCAAAATTAGGATTATCACTATTAGTTGATTTTCCTACTAAAGTTTTGTAAATAATTGGATATATCAAGCTTTCTAAAAGTAAAATATGTTCATATTGTTCGTTTATCTGTTCATCTATTTTATCAATTTTTTTCAATATTGAATTTACTCGATTATTGTTTTTCATAATATAAGAGATTTTCAATTCATCTAAATATCGTAATGTTACTTTACATTTCTCAATTATAAATTCAGCAGATTCTTTAGCTTCATTTAAAGCATCTATTGCATTTTTTCTCATATTAACTTTATTTTCAATTTTACTTATAGGCTCTATTTTTTCTCCTCTATATTTTTTTAAAACTTCACATAATGGCATCTCAATTGCTCCACGTATTCTAGCTCCACCTTCTGTAGCATTTATAAATTCAATATCAGGAAATTGTTCTATTATCTGTTCAAAATTTATTCTAAATTGATTCAATACTAAACTGGTTCTAACTTTTTCTCCATTAATATCTTTAATCCAAATATTGCTTTCATTCTCAAGATATGTATCTTTCTCGACTAAATCTCTATTATCTGAAATTGAAGAATATTTTTTATCATTTGTATATGCTAAATCTTGACCTATAAAAATTATTGGATTACATCCAAAGGATATTGCACATTTAGTCATTATATGTGCTACTGATCCACCTGCTGCAAATGACATTAAATTTTTTTCAGCTATACTTTGAATAAAAGCACTAGTAGAGAAAAATAGTTTTTCTCCTTTATGGTTATCAACAATTTTTTCATTTGTACCTTCATAAAATATCAACGGTATATTTAAATCTTCTATATATCCTTTAAGTAATTCATAACATAAATCGTCTGGATCTGCTGCTGTTACAAAATTAGGCTTTATATCCTTGTCAATAAGCGATTTTAAATTTCTTCCACCACTTATGATTAACATTTCATCATTCAACTGTTTTAACTGGTCTATGTTTTTTTCAAGAGATGGACCAGCTGATACTATTATTGCTGGCTTATTCCTATACTTATTTTTATACAAATCCAATGGCGTTCCATTGACCATATAAGGAATATTTCTAATTAATGTTTCAAACCATCTTTCGCTAAAACTAAATCTTGTACTAATATTAATACGCATTGACACAAAACAATCTTTTACTTCTTGCAAAAACTTTTTTAATTCGTATCCATATATATTATTATAATTTGAAAAATATGTAAATTCAGTGACTTCCAAATCAAATTCATTTATATATTTTAATATATTATTTAAAAATTCTTCTTTTTTACAACATAGTACTTCCAAATTTACATCGCTTTCAACCCAATCTATTGTATCTATATACTTTTTCAGCTTCGTATTAGGTTCGAATACTAAAATTTTATTATACTGAAACCTATTTCTCAATGCTTTTATGTGTTCCCCAGCTGCAAAACCATATATCAAAAAAATTCTATTTCTATTATCATCTTTTCCAATTCTCTCTAAGAACTTATCTATTTCGGATTCCATATTATATTTACTTCCAATATAAATCCATTTGTCATCTTTGTTTATTTTTACTATATCATAGTTATCCTTGGTTTTCTCTATTTTGAAATTTAAATCAATAGTAATCATACATTCACCTCTTTTATATTTTCGAACACTTTGTTTCTAACTTTAATATGTTTACACCGTAAGTTTTTACCAACAAAAAAAGAGATATTTCAAAATGAAATATCTCTTTTTTATTTTTTATTATTGTAATAATTTAAGTACGTTGTTTGGTGTTTGATTAGCTTGTGCTAACATTGCTTGTGCTGCTTGAGTTAATACATTATTTTTAGTGTATTCCATCATTTCCTTAGCCATATCTGTATCTCTTATTCTAGATTCAGCTGCTGATAAATTTTCTGATGTATTATCAGTTGCAGTAATTGTATGTTCTAATCTGTTTTGAGATGCTCCTAAGCTAGCTCTTTCTGCAGAAACTTTAGATATAGCAGTTTCTATTTTCTTAAGTGCAGCTTTAGCAAGCACTGTTGTTTTTAATTGAAGACTATTTATAGCTAATCCACTTGCAGTCATTGTTGCCATTAGTACAGTTATTTGTTGACCCGATTTGTTTCCTACTTGGAAATTAATTGCCATTGTAGAAGTTAATAATGTCATACCATTAAATTCAGTTTGATTAGCAACTCTACTAATTTCTCCAGTTAATGAATCAACTTCTTTTTGAATTAATGTTCTGTCTGAATCTTGTAAATCTCCATTAGCTGATTGAACTGATAATGTTTTAAGTCTTTGAAGCATTGCATGAGTTTCAGTTAATGCACCTTCTGCAGTTTGTACTAATGAAATACCATCTTGAGCATTTGATGAACCTTGGTTTAATCCTCTGATTTGTGATCTCATTTTTTCTGAGATTGCAAGACCTGCTGCATCATCTCCAGCTCTGTTAATTCTTTGACCCGAACTTAATTTTTCAACAGACTTTGCTGAAGCTCCTGTGTTAATAGCCATTTGTCTGTTTGCATTCATTGCACTAAGATTGTGATTAATTACCATAATAATTTCCTCCTTGATTTTTGAAATTTGGACATCCATGTCCTAATTAATTTATATCAACTCTAACGAGTTAATAGCATATAAGTTTTATCTTTATCCTTATATTTATATGTTCGACACTTTATATAATTACTTTAGCCTTTTTTTGCATTTTTTTTATATTTAACCTTTTGCACTAAAAAGTCTTAATTCTCCCTGAATTTTATTATAATTCTTCCTAGCTTCACGAGTTTTCCTTAAAACATCTATTTGATTTTTAATTTTAACTTTTTCTGCTTCAACTAATTTTTGTAATTTATCATCTAATTCTAAAATATTTAATATCTCTACTTTTTCTTTAAACTCTTCCTTTAAAAATTCAATTTCACCAATTTTATCCAACACTTCAGTTCTTTCATTTAGTAACTCTTCTAACTCTTCTCCATTATTGGTTTCATCTATTAATTTCAAAGTTATCTCTTTATATTTTTCCAAGCATTCAGATATGTTCATACTTAACATCCTTTTCAACATTTAAATATTGATCCATTAATTTTATATCTTAATTACTGCTATTTCCCAAGTATGATGATAATGAAGTTTGTTGACTTTGCATTTTGCTTAATGCACTTTCTACTTTTGAATACTTCGCATATAACTTATCTTCTCTGTCAGTTAAGTCCGTTTCCATTAAAGCAATCTTCTTTTTCATCTCTGTTATCTGTTTAGTTAAATCATTAGTTAAGGCGCTAACTCCCGAATCATCACCAGCTATTTTATTAAATACTGAATCTGATTTTTTTACATTATCTAACAATACTTTTTCAAGCTTTGGTATAACTCCCGAATTAGAAACATCAGTACTAGCAGCATCCTTTACAAATAAATCTTTAACCCCGTCAAAGTTATCTTGAAGTGCTTTTGTTAATTTATCTGTATCAATAGTATACGTTCCATTTAGTTCTTTGTAATCAGCAACAGGCTTTATTCCTATATCTTCCAACGTCAATTTTGAAGATGATATTATTCCTGATCCAAATATTCCTGACATTGCACTTTTCATGCTTGCAGCTAAGTTTTCCAAATTATCATCACTTCTAAGCAATCCAGTTTTAGCTTTAGTTTCCCACGCTGTAATTTGATCAGCTGACATTGCTTTTCTTTGATCATCAGTTAATGGAGTATAGCTTTTATCCCTTGTTTCATATATCTTTGTATTTATGCTTGCCATTAAATTATTGTAATCATTAACAAAAGCTACAATTTTATCCTTCAATGCAGTAACATCCTTTGAACCTGTTAATTTAACTGGAGTTCCACTTGCTGCTACAGTATTTTTACTCGCATCCTCTGTTGCACCAGTTGTGTCTTTAAAGTTAAATGTCACACCATCAATAGTTTTAACATTACTATTCGTTTCATTTACTGTGTCTGATATATTATAGGGAGTCCCATCAGCCTTAGTTATTATAGCATGAAGATTTTTACCTTTAATAGTCTTTGAATCAAATATAGTTGTTTGTGCTGGTGCAACCCCTTTAGTTAATTGAGCTGAGAAAGACACATCATCTCCCATATTAGTGGATTCTAATAGTATTCCACCAGTAAAATCACTATTTTTTGCAGTTGCTGCTATTCCCTTTGCAGTTAATTGAGCATTTAAATCTGATACTATTTGAGCATTAGTTTTAGCCGCGCCTGTACCATCTACTGTAGCAATTTGTATTGGAGCTGCTGTTCCAAATGTAAATGTTAATTGATCAGAATTTGATAAATCAGAAGTTTTTATTGTAGTTGATGCTTTTGCTGCTAGTTGAGACACACTTATAGAATAATTATCAACACTAGCTCCCGAACTCGTTGTTGCTGATACTATACTATCACTAGTTGATGTAAATTTAACTGCATTATAAGCACTTGGAGATATTAAACTGCTTGCTCCATCGCTTGTTAAATATTTAGTATATAAATCATTACTAGTTTTCATTATTGCTTTATATTGTTGTTGTTTCCATTCTATGGTTTGCTCATTTTGTTTGCTAGTGTCCACTTTCAATTTGTACGGTTTCATACTTGCTGTAACTAGTGAATCCGTATCTAATAATCCTGTAAGGTTTGAAATTCTATTTGTCATTTTATATCACTCCTCTTAACATTTTGTAACTTGTATATTATAATAATTTTTGTTACCATTACTTTTTAGCTTCTTTATAAGCGTCATGCCATAAATTACTCACATCTTCTATTAAAGGAAGAATTTCATCAATCACTTCAATTTTTTTTGTCATGTTAGCTTCAACTAACTTTTCTTTAATGAAAACATATATATTGAATAATTGGCTTGTCCACTCCGCTTGTGTTGTATCTAAACTAACCATAAGTTCTGTAAATATATCCTGTGT
>Ga0302161_10000226_pt1 | contig 14871 bp, 6 predicted proteins | sample I_Fen_E2_1_FD_193498 | JGI IMG/M metagenome (GOLD analysis project Ga0302161, IMG submission 193498) | Peat permafrost microbial communities from Stordalen Mire near Abisko, Sweden - I_Fen_E2_1 | ecosystem: Environmental > Terrestrial > Soil > Wetlands > Permafrost | place: Sweden: Abisko...
AATGCAGTTTAGCCTTCCGGTAATTTCAACTTTCGAGGGTAGTATACCCGATGTAGTAATTGATAATTCAACTGGATTCATTGTGGAAACTCAGAATGCACAAATGCTGGCTGAAAAAACAGCCATCTTATTAGAAGATGAAAATTTGAGATTAGAAATGGGGAAGAATGGTTACGAGAGATTCATAAATAATTATACATTAGATCATTTTGAGAAGCGAATGAATAAAACATTTTGTGAAATATTAGCATGAAATAAATATCTGGCATCCCCGTTAAGACTATATTAATAGGACCCTGTGAATCTTATGGAAAGTTGTTATAACAATAATGAAAGAGCTGAATAAATAATTCTCGACACTTGTATAAATCATAAAAGTTATATTTAAATAATGAATTTGCTAATAAGAGTTGTTAACTAATATGAATGAGATTAAGATTTTCAAAATAAGAATTCATCCATTGTCAAAGGCTGAATTTTTACAAGTAATTCTAAAAAATTTAACATCCGGGGAGAAAACGATTCAAAATGGGGTTAATGCATCATCTGTTTGTGAAATTGAAAAAAATGAAGAATCAAGGATTGCGTATCTTAATTCAGATCTTATAAATATTGATGGTATATCTGTGGTTTGGGCATTACGTTTTCTTGGTTTCAACATTCCCGAAAGAGTAGCATGTCCTGATTTAGCTCATGACGTATTGAAGCTGGCAGAAACATTTCACTTCAGAGTATTCCTTTTAGGAGCTCAGGAAACATCCTTAAAACTGTGTGTTCAGGAACTGATGATAAGATTTCCATCTTTAAATATTGCAGGATCCCATAACGGTTATTTTTCAGAAAAGGATGATTTAAAGATAGTTGAATTAATAAATAATGTTGATTCTGAAATTTTGTTTTTAGGGATGCCATCCCCCCGCAAAGAATTGTTTATTGAAAAATATAAGAGTCTATTAAAGGCAAGGTATGTACTCGGTGTCGGAGGTTATTTTGATATACTTTCTGGTCTGACAAAACGTGCTCCGGAATGGATGCAAAAGATAGGTATGGAGTGGTTTTATCGCTTTATTCAGGAGCCCAAACGTATGTTCCGGCGCTATCTGATAGGTAATGCAACATTTATCTGGTTGGTAATAAAAGAAAAATTCTTTGTTCCAAAGGATGCAAACTAGTCGGTGTATGTCATCTATCGATATTGGAAACCTGAAGGCCCTTATAATCCCGGAGTACTGAATATCTGATAGTGCCGGATTTATTTTATCTCATTTTAAGGGATTTCCATTTGGGAATCCCTTTTTTATATCATAAAAGTGCTACCAGGCATTCATGAAAAGAGTTATGATATATGCAAACCTGCTTAATCCTTGATATAATAATCACTATAACGTTTATAAGTACTCTTTTGTAAATTCAGGTCATTATATACAATATCGTAATTAGTGAATTTGTTTGAATCCAGATTTTTTATAACATCTATAAAAATATCCTTACGTGTCGAATTGTTTCTGACTACTATAAGAATTTTAGAAGCATATTTCATCATAAGTGTAGCATCTGATAGTAGCCCAATTGGTGTTGTATCAATTATAATATAATCAAAATTAGTTTTCAGAAGATTTATCAGGTCATCAAGTACTCCTGATTCAATTAATTCCGAAGGATTTGGAATTATAGGTCCGGCAGATATAAATGAGAGATTTTCTATGGACGTTTTCCTGATAATTTCATGAGTCGTTGAATCTTTAGTCATATAGGTGGAAAGTCCTGCAACATTGTCTAATTTCAGTTTACTGTGAATGCTAGGCTTTCTAAGATCGCTGTCGATAAGGATTGTCTTATATCCGACTGATGCAATTGAAGATGCAAGGTTAAGAGATATAAAGCTTTTCCCATCCTGAGGCTGAGAAGATGAAATAATAATTACCTTGGATTTACCATGGTCACTTTTAAGGAACAGGTTGCTTCTCAGATTCCTGAAAGATTCAGATACTGTGGACTTGGGAAATTCGGCAACAACTAAATCACTTTTAGTCTTGTCAGTATATATAATATTTAAAACCGAACGATTCATCATATATTCCACATCATTAACGCTTCTGACTTTGAAATCAAAAATCTCTCTCATAAAGAGGTATAATGTAGGAATAAATAATCCGAGGAAAATCGCAAACAGGTAATTTATAGTTCTCTTTGGTGCTACAATTGAGGTAGTAATCTCACGTGCAGGTTCCAGAATTTCAAAGTCGGGATAATTTGACGCCAGGGTAATTGCTGCTTCCGATCTTTTCTGAAGCAGGTACGAATATATTACATCATTATTGTTGAATTTTCTCTGCTTACTTACCATATTCATTTCTGTTTTCGGGAGTTTAGATATCTCCTTGGAGAGTTTATCCTCCCTGTAATCCAGTTCGTTAAGATTAAGAGTAAGTGTATTTAGATTATTTGTAAAATTTTCAATAATGGCTTGAATCTGTGCGCTTATCTTCTTATCAATCTGGCCAAGGAAAATGTTTTTTTCATTGCTGTTGCCCGATGTAATATTTGATCGCTGTGAATTTAAATTAAGCAACTCAGAAATAAGCTGATTTGTTATTGGGTCAGAGACATTCATAGCGGAAGGAGGTACCACTCCTTTTATATCCTGATTTGCCTTAAAAAGATTTATAACATAATTGTAATATCGTTCACGGACTTGCAGGTTTACGCGTTCCGCATCAATTTGTTGAATTTGCTCGTAGGTGCGCTGACCCTGAAAACTAAGATCCGTTACCTGGTTATCGGATTTGTAATTCTTAAGAGCAGATTCCGATTGAATAAGTGAATCAGAAGTTGTGGAGATTTGTTTGTCAATGAACTTAACGGTGCTTCGGGCCATCTTATTTTTCTTTTCAAGGTTCTCTTCAAGAAAAGAATCCAGAAACGTGTTTAGAAAGCTCATCGTTTTGTCAGGATTTTGGCCCTGGAATTTTATTTGTAATATTGATGCCAGAGGAGATACTTTTTCCACCTTAAGATTATGAAGATACTCCTTCGCAAGAAAGTCTAGATGTCGGAATGAGAAATAATAACGATATTCGGGATCGGACCTTTTTAAAGGAATATCATTATTCAGAGATGCTGAAAATCTAAACATTTCATTGCTGATAGTCTCATTAAATTTGCAAATCGTGTCGACTACTATAACATTGTTCTGACTCTTAATTACGTTATCGAGGTAATTGTAATATGATACCTTCGTTTGCGATGCAGTCAATCTGAAAGAAGACCCATCAATAATAGTAATGTAAAATTTTACATTAAGCGGTTGTGTGTGGGATTTGTCGATTGTAATAAAAAGTGGCGATTGCCTGTAAAGCTCCTCTGTCTGATTTAAGAATTTAACTTTTTCCCTGTAATAGCCCACCTCGAAATTCATGGTTGCTATAGTTTTATAAACTAATGTAAACGAATTAAGGTTATTCATTTCGTCTTCAATATTTGTCAGAGTCTTCATAGCCTCAAGCCCACCAAAGAGTTGATTAGAACTGAGTAATGATGAGGTTTTATTCTCAACCGGACTTAATGAAGCTACCGATTCATAAATTTTCGTAGAGTACTTATTATATAGATAAGCACCTGCCATACAGACAATTAATAAGACAATATAAAAATATACTAATGAGAACGCTTTTAATATTATATACTTAAAGGGAGCCATTAAGGAATCAGATTCAATTTTCTTAATCATAGTTCAATATTTTTTCTTTAAAGTTTGTAACCCATAAACAGGAGTACTGCAAGGAGCGTTGTAATTGAAGTTAATATAGTAGTATATGTATTGTTCTGATAGCTTGTTGACAGAGATTTCAACGGTTCAACAACAATTACATCATTTGGAAGCACATAAAAATAATCCTTACTTGCAATTTTGGTATCTGAAAGATCAAGCCTGTGATAAGCTATCTTGCCTCCTTCCTGTCTGATAAGAACTACATTCTTGCGGTTTCCATACCGGGTAATTCCTCCGCCAAAGGCAAGTGCCTCATAAATGTTAAGCTTATCTTGCGGGAATGTATAAACTCCCTGGTTAGTTATTTCTCCTAAAACAGAGACTTTATTGTCGATGAATTTGACGCTTACGGAGGTAGCGGATGTGTTGGGTACATATTCGCTGAGAGATTTTTGAATTTTGATTTCAGCCTCTGATGTTGTCATCGATCCTACATTTATTTTACCGGCAAAAGGAAAAGTAATATTCCCCGACTCATCAACAAGATATCCAAGAAGGCTGGTTCCTGTACCAGAGGTCCGAAGCTCTTCAGTGGGGTTAAATATCTGGCTTGTCTGGGCATCAGTACTTAAAACTTTAATGTATATCCTGTCAAAAGGCATAATGGTTTTTTGCGTTCTTGGATTTACCACAGGTCCCTCAATAACGTTAATATCGTTGAAATAACTCAGCTTTTTAATAGGGACACAGGAAATAATTGACAACGTGAGCAATAACAAGACCAGCTTTATTTTAAAATTTCTATTCATACGCATAAATTCAGGTTATAAAATTTAAAAATTCCAGTTTAATGAAAATCTGTACGGCCTGCAAAAGTCGTTACATATAATTTTTAATAATACAACAAATTTATCTTTAAACAAGGGAAATGGATTCATTTAACATTGGAAATAAATCAGGGACTAAAGGTAAATACAAAAGTAAATACTCGCAAATTGATTTCTCACAAAATCTGTATACTAAAACAGAAAAATTATCGTTTACCAGCATATAATAGATGAATATCTAGGAAATTGGGTCATTGATGGCCTGAATAGCATTTTTCTTCATGAACATTAATACAGGCTATCTATGTTGAAAACAAATTTTGCAGATGGAATTTATTTCAAATCACTTATTAAATAAATCGATTCTGCGTTCATGTACTCATTTTATAAGTGGATTAATTTAAATTAATTATAACCTGAGATTTAAATTCTATCTGGATTATCAGAATAAAATGAGGGCAGTTAGGCCGTTTTGATTGTCACTTTTGATGAAACAAGTGAGTATTATGCAACAGTGATATTGAATTTCAGTATTTCATTGGCTTTCTCAGACCCCATAAAATCAGCGTTTAATATCATATACTCATAAAAAATCAGAGCAGCAAATCCGGAAGGTTCAACTAATCATCTTTTTGACAAATGTCGTCCTGCTGATGATGAAGATTTTGGTAAAATCTTTTCTTTGATGTTATTTTGATACTGTTCTTTTCAGATAAAAATTATGAGTGTTTCACTTAGGGAAAAGTTTCTCTTAGTCTTATTATTGTGGGTCGTGGTATATGTCCCGGTTTTTGGGCAAGGAATTTATGTTGATCTCAACAGTATACCAAAAGCCGGCACAGCACTCATCTATGCGCATCAGGATGACGATGTTATATGGATGCTTCCTTTCTGGAAAATTACCGAAGAGTTTATAGGAGGAGCTATGCCTCCAACACCTAGATCCAGAACGATTATTCAGCAGCAACAGGTTTATATGGATAATAATGGTTATGGAATTGATTATGAGCATAATTGGATGACTCCCTGGGGCGATATTACTGATGATGAATACAATCAGTATTACTGGATTGCAAATCCTGCCTATAATTATTTGGACCTTGATCATCTCGAGACCCGTTTGGGGCCTGATTTAACTCCACTGTCAATCACTGAGATTAACAAGATGAAGGCCAAACTTGAACAATATATAGCCAGTCCATCTGTATCACGTATTATAACACATAATATCTGGGGTGAATATGGTCACGCACATCATCTGGCGGTAAATAAAGTTGTCAGGGAACTCGCTGTGAAATACAGGAAAGATGTCTGGATGTTAGGATGTGATAATGGGAATTACATTAATGTAGATATACCTTCAGGGATCACTTATACAACAGGCAGGTTCGACTCAGTCCTTTTCGCCCAGATAAGAACCATATATAAGACTAACTATTATTGGACCTCTGATGATTATATACCTCCCGGTGATGTTAATTTCATCAAAATCGTTGAGGCTGGTATTGACAAGTCAGACCTATTCACAGATGAAACTGTTACTACGCCTGGTCCATATCAGGCAGAACCGGGGGCATATATTTTTGATGGGTTAGATGATTATCTTACTCTGGCCGGTAATAATAATTCATCCTTTACCATTTCGATGAGAGTAAGACCGGATGTAATAAAATCTATGGATATTTCAAAGATGTCAGAATATCCATCATCAGCAACATGCGACCGGAGTTTCTTTCTTCAGAGCAATGGACAATTGACTGCACGTATTTTTGATGGGCAATCGAGGACTGTCACTTCAAACACGATCTTAACTGCAGGGATCTGGACAAATATAGTTATGACAGGAGACAGGAGTAACCTGAAGATTTATATTAATGGAATTTTGGAAGGGAGTGTACCTGCGGGCACACCCGCAAATTATACAACTCCCGAATTTGTTATTGGCCAGGCACAGGAGACACCCTCTTATTTCCAGGGACAAATTTCCAGTGTCAAATTCTACGATCATGCTCTTACAGACAGTGAGATAGCTATACTGGCACATAGCCTGACAATATCAGGTGTAACTGCCAATAGTAAGATTTATGATGGAACAAATGCAGTTACTCTTAATAAAGGTAATTCAGCTCTTGTAGGAGTGGAGCCTGGTGATGCAGTTACACTTGTATCCTCAGGAGCCACAGGGACCTTTGCCGATCAAAATGTTGGTTCCGGAAAAACAGTTTCTACAAAAGGTTTTACATTGGTAGGAGCCGATGCTGCCAAATATACTTTAGTACAGCCATCCCTTACGTCTGATATTACTCCAGCTAATCTGATAGTTTCAGGAGTCACAGCCAGCGACAAAGTCTACGACGGTACAACTTCAGCTTACCTGAATGAAGGAAGCGCCCTGCTTGGGGGCGTTATCCCTGGCGACAATGTATTGCTTCAAACGGGGAGTGCAGCAGGTACCTTTATAAATAGTAATGTAGGTACAGGCAAACCAGTATCAACATCTGGATATACTATAAGTGGAATTGATGCCTCAAATTATTCCCTTACTCAACCTTCAACCTTTGCTGACATCACTCCTGTAGAACTTACAATATCAGGGGTAACTGTTTCTGATAAAGTTTATGATGGAACAACCGTAGCAATTTTAAATACGGCTGGTGCGACTCTTGAGGGTGTCGTAAGTGGTTCGGTTGTCAGTCTGAACTCATCTGTGGCCAAAGGAACATTTGCAGACAAAAATGTTGGCACGGATATAGTAATATTAACATCCGGCTTTGCTCTAAGGGGTTCTGATAAAGGCAATTATACTTTAACTCAACCATCTTTTATAGCTAATATTACTACAAAAGAATTAACAATCGGGGGTTTCTTTACTGTAAGCAATAAAGAATATGACGGTTCTGCTTCCGCTACAATAACGAGTAATAACCTGATCCTTATAACAAAGGCAGGCAGCGATAATGTTAACTTGAATGCAACCGCTGTATTTGCCGATATAAATGTGGGTACAGGTAAAATAGTCAGTCTTACGGGCTCATCCCTCACTGGCCCCGATGCCTTGAATTACACGTTATCTTTGACAGGCGCGCCGACAACAACGGCCAGTATAATTTTGCACAGTCTGACCGTTGCAGGTGTTACGGCATATGATAAAGTCTATAATGGAACGACAAATGCTATATTAAATGTCACTGCTCCTGTCCTTCAAGGTATCTCTGGCTCAGATATTGTTAATCTTGTATCAACAGGTGCTACGGGGAACTTTTTAGATAAAAATATTGGATTAAGTAAATCAGTTATAACTTCAGGATTTACTCTTACCGGTCCTGACGCAGATAAATATACTCTCATTCAACCACAATTGGTTGCAGCTATTACTCCGGCCAGACTGACAATTGCGGGAGTCATTGCCAATAATAAAGTATATGATGGAAAATATTCCGCGACTTTAAATATTGTTAACGCTGCTCTTTCCGGAGTTTTTGGAACAGATGTAGTTAACCTTGTCTCATCCGGAGCCACAGCTTCATTTGTTAATAAAGTTGCCGGTACAAACATAGCAGTTTTAGTATCAGGATTCACGATAAATGGAACGGATAATGCCAATTATACTCTTGCTCAACCTTCCCTGATTGCCAATATAATACCTGCTGGTTTGACGGTATCTGGAATAACAGCCGGTAATAAAGTTTATGATGGAACGACTCTTGCCTTATTAAATACCGCAAACTTAACTCTCACAGGTGTTGTTGTTGGTGATGTAGTTAGAATTGACCTGACGAGCGTCTCAGGAATCTTTTTGAACAAGAATGCAGGAACTGGTAAAACAGTATCAGTATCAGGGTTAACGATCTATGGGGCAGATGCTGCAAATTATACTCTGATCCAACCGATTGCTTATGCTGACATCACACCTGTAAATCTAACAATATCAGGAGTGAGAGCTAACAATAAAGTTTATGACGGAACAACCTCTGCGCTTTTAAATGCAGTAAATGCTGCTCTTGGAGGTGCTGTCGCAGGGGATGCTGTGAACCTGGTAACAACAGGAGCTACAGGAATCTTTTCGAATAAGAATGCAGGTACAGGTAAGCCTGTATCAACATCAGGATTTAATTTAGATGGGACTGATGCATTAAATTATACGCTGATCCAACCTACTGCCATTGCTGATATTACTCCGGCAGTTCTTACCGTCTCAGGAATAACAGCTATAAATAAAGTATATGATGGAACTACCTTGTCGACGTTGAATACAGAAAACGCAACGCTTATTGGTGTCTACAGAACAGATATTGTTGAACTTGTATCAGACGGAACCACAGGGACCTTTATCGATAAAAATGTTGGTACAGCTAAAACAATTCTGACGAAAGGATTTATTCTCCGAGGGAGCGATTCCGGTAATTATAACCTGGTACAACCTGCTACATCAGCAGATATTTCTCCGGCAAAATTAACTGTTACAGGAGTATTGTCTCTTAATAAAGTTTATGACGGAACAACCTACGATTCCTTGAATACAGGAAGTGCATCTCTGGTTGGCCTCAAAGGGGATGATGTGGTTAGTCTTGTTTCTGCTGGTGCTGCAGGAATGTTTGCAGACAAGAATGTAGGTGCTGGAAAATTAGTTACAACTTATGGTTTTGATCTGGCAGGAGAAACTTCAGAAAATTACATTCTGACAGAACCATCATTAATTGCTGGTATTACTGCTAAAGCTTTGACTATAACCGTAAGGAATCTCTCTAAATATTATGGAACGGCTCTGACATTTACGGGAACTGAAGTCACAATTTCTGGTCTGGTTCCGGGTGATTACACTCCTGGTATCACATTAAACAGCCCTGGAGTCGCGGCAACTGCAGATATTGGAACATATGTTATTTCAGTAAGCGCAGGTATTGATATAAATTATAATCTGAATCTCGTTAGTGGGAACCTCGAAGTTATTAAAACTCCTCTGACTATTACTGCGGATGATAAGACCAGAGATTATAGGCAGTCAAATCCTGATCTTACATTAAGCTATTCTGGTTTTGTCCTTGGTCAGGATCAAAGTATCATTGAAAAGCTTCCTGTTGCTGAAACTATTGCAGATATAAGCTCAGATGCAGGGATTTATGACATCGATGTTTCGGGCGCTGCCGATACAAATTATAGTTTTATATATAAGAATGGAACACTTACTATTAATAAAGCCGATCAGGTAATTACCTTCGAGAAGTTGCCAGATGGTTTAAAAACCAGCCGGGAATACCAGCTAAAGGCAACAGCCTCAAGTGGTCTTCCTGTAAGTTTTGAAGTGTCGGATCCGAATATAGGCAATATAACTGGTGATATCCTGTCAATAAAAAGAGGAGGAGATGAAATAATCACAGCTGTTCAGGGAGGTAATAATAACTGGAAACCGGCACCTTCTGTGCCACAATCAGTTATTGTACCAGAAGGATATACTAACATACCATCACTTTTCACTCCAAATAATGATGGGATTAATGATAGTTGGATTATACCCAACCTGGAGCAATACGGCAACCTGAGGGTAAGTATCTATAACAGGTATGGACAGGCAGTTTACCAGTCAGATAATTATAAAAACGACTGGTATGGCACATGGAATGGGAATGATCTTCCTGCTGCAACATATTATTATATAATTAAATCTTCAACAAAAGGTGTAATTAAAGGTGTGGTAAATATCATCAGATAGTATTTATAAATAAGTATTGATATTGATATTTATTTCTGTCATGAGCCGTCATATAACCTCACTATCCGTTTGACTGTTTCAGAATTGCTCCTGAACACATCTGATTAGCTTTAGCAATAATTTTTTCCCAATGTTTTCAAAGATATTGATGAATGAAGCAGGACATTGATTAAATATCAGATTTGAATATATATTTATATATTTTCCAAGGACATTTAAATCAGGTTCAATTATATCTGGTTTTATAAGGCTTGCTTAATATTTTTTTTTAATTATCTTTATCTTCAAATTAAAAACCAGACTTTATATATCACTCCGGTAATGATCGTGAAATTTATAATTATATATATCTCTGCCAATTATTCGGCGAGCAGTTTTATAAATATTAAAACAGTGTCAACATTTTAAGTTAGCAAAAAAGGTTTGATCTGGTATTAAGAATGTATTATCAATAAACTATGAAATTATGAAAAAACTTTACTCTGTATTATTATTACTGGGTGTTATGCAATTTTCAGCATATTCTCAGAATATAGCCTTAAATAAACCAGCAACCGCTAGTTCAGTTCAAATGGTAGGATTTGAGCCATCGATGGCAAATGATGCAGATGGCACAAATGCCAGTTACTGGTCAGCTACTCCATATCCACAGTGGTGGAAAGTAGATCTTCAGGGTATATATGACCTGACTTCAATAGTTATCCGTAACTATGTCGAGGGTTCACGATACTATTTATATGATATCGAAGTAAGTACCGACGACATTACCTATACTAAAATTGCTGAAAAAACAAATACAAATGTCGCTACGGATGCGGGAGATACTTATACGGTCACTGCCTCTGCAAGATTTATAAAAGTCAATATGACCTTCAACTCGGATAATCCCGGAGTTCATATTAGTGACTTCAGAGCATACGGTACTGCGAGTGCAATGAACACTATCACAGCAAGTATCAGTCCATCAGGAGGTACCATAACCCCATCTGGAGCTGTGATGGTAAAACAGGGTCAATCACAGGCATTTACGTTTGCCCCTGCTACTGATTATGAGATCACTGACGTTCTTGTAGACGCTGTATCAGTGGGTGTTGTGTCAAATTATACTTTCAGTAATGTTACTGCAGATCACACCCTTGCTGTGGTATCCACACCAATTCCCAGCTATACAATAACTGCTACTGCAAATACGGGGGGAACCATTGATCCATCAGGAGATCAGACCGTCTTGCGTGGTACCGGCAACCTTATATATAATATTGCTGCCAAGAGTGATTTTCAGTTAGCTGACGTAAAAGTAGACGGTGTTTCAATGGGAGCAATAACAACTTATACATTTAATAATTTAACAGCTAATCATACTATAAGGGCTTCATTCACAGTCAGACCTCATTTGGCGCTAAGTAAGCCAGCCAGTTCGCCTGATCATCTTCTTAACTTTGTGCCCGCGTTAGCAGTTGATGCTGATGGATCAAATGATAGCTATTGGGCAGGCGTTCAATATCCGACTTCGTGGAAAGTTGATCTGGGAGGAGTTTTCAATTTGAATTCTATAGTTATTCGCAACTTTGTGGATAGTGTCAGATTCTACCACTACAATATCGAGGCAAGTAACGATGACGTTACTTATAATCAAATTGCTCAAAAGACGAATGATAATATAGCTACTGACGATGGAGATACGTACGCAGTAAATACTCCTGCCCGATATTTAAGAGTAAATATGATTTTCAACTCCGTTAACGGTGGTGTTCATATCAGTGACTTCAGGGTCTATGGTACTGCAAATCTGTCAGTTTCAGGTGTAACCGTCAATGATAAGGTTTATGATGGAACAACTACTGCTACTCTGAATACCGGAAGTGCAACTCTTGTTGGTGTTGTATCAGGTGATAACGTTAACTTAGTTTCGGCCGGTGTAATTGGTACTTTTAATAATAAAACGGTCGGTACAGGGAAAGCAGTAACAACAAGCGGTTTTACAATTACCGGAACCGATGCCTACAAATATGTCTTATTACAACCAGTAGTTTCAGGCAAAGTGACAAGTAAAACTCTTAATGTAACTGGCTTGACCGCTAGTAACAAGGTTTATGACGGAACAACATCAGCTACGCTTGCTGGTACAGGTGCTCTTTCGGGTGTAGAATTGTCTGATAATGTAACCCTCAGCGGTACTCCTGTAGCCACATTCTCAGCCAAAACTATTGGAACAGGTTTGCCAGTAACCGTAACCGGGTTTACGATCACTGGTACAGATGCAGGGAACTATACTTTGACACAACCAGCGGGGCTAATTGCCAATATAACCACAAAAGGACTCACCATAACAGGACTTACTGCTGATAACAAGGTTCACGATGGCAATACCACTGCAACTCTTAGCGGTACAGCAACACTAAGTGGAGTCGTATTATCAGATGTAGTCAACCTTGGCGGCACACCTATAGCTGCTTTTGAATCTCCAGATGTTGCAGATAATATACCTGTTACGGTTACCGGCTACAGTATTTCCGGTGCTGATGCAGGTAACTATACTTTAACTCAGCCTCAAGGACTTACAGCTAATATCACTGTCATTACCGGTATTGAAGAGATAAACGGCGGAAAAATCTCATGTTCAGTTTATCCTAATCCAACAACTGATTTTATTACATTAAAGGTAGTAAATAGTAATATTGAGAAATTAAGTTATGTTCTCATTGACAGTAAAGGTAATATTCTGGATAGCCAGCAAATAACCGGCATTGAAACACTTATTCCAGTGCAGAGTCTTTTATCCGGAACATACTTCATAAAAATTATCGACAATAACAAGGACATAAAAACAATTAAAATAATTAAAAACTAGGAAACAATTTCCGGTATAAGGATAATTTTGTAAAATGAGTAAGATCCGCAATTCAGGATCTTACTCATTTTTGATTTTTAGCACTTTAACAGAGTTGGAACAATGGGAAAAATTTGAGAAGAAATAAGGACAGAATTGAGAGGGATAACCTTATTACATTCCGCTTCTTTTGAAGACAGTTACAATAGTCTTCACTAAAATTATAAAATCTAACCGCAGAGACCAATTATCAATATACGCTAAATCCAATTCCATCCATTTCTCAAATTTAATATTGTTCCTGTCGGGTTTTATCTGCCAGAAACATGATAATCCGGGTTTTACTGATAGACGTCTTAATTGCCAGCGTTTGTACTGTATAATTTCGGTTGGAAGCGGTGGACGTGGTCCAATCAACGACATTTCACCTTTCAGGACGTTAACAAGCTGAGGCAACTCATCAAGACCTGTTTTTCGAAGAAATGTTCCTATACTTGTTACCCGGGGATCATCTTTAATCTTGAATACGGGTCCGTCCATTTCATTTTCGGATTCCAGTTGTTTTTTAAGTATTTCAGCATTGAGAATCATTGTCCTGAATTTGTAAAGGTTGAATTGGCGACCCCTTAATCCAACTCTGGACTGTTTGAATATTATCGGACCCTTCGATGTCATTTTAATCATAATGGAAATGCCTGCCAAGATCGGTGACAGACATACGATCATTAAAAATGATACACTTATATCCATAATTTTCTTAATTGCAAGGGCAAAGGAATTATGAGGTATATTGATAAAAGTCAGGAACTTCTGGTTCCCGATTATGGTTTTTAAGGCGTTTGTTAATTTATTATTTTGATCGTTATAATTCAAGCTGAAGACTACCCCCAGTTCTTCACATGATCTAACCGTATTCCTTACTTCAAGTGGAATTACCTTCGTCTTTAAGTAAAGCACCTCATCAATTATATTAACTTCCATCAAGTCATTAAGCACACTTAAATATTCATCAGGGAGAAGGACTATTGCTTTTTCATATTTTTCTTTAAGCTTAGCTGATCCCGTAAAGATTGCTATTATCCTGTATCCCCATTCCTTATTTAGTATCAGACTGTCAATAAATGAGATAGACGACTCGTCGGCAACTAATACAACATTTATATAGTTGTAGCCCTTCGCCCTGTATATTTTGAAGACTTTATACTCTAATAATCTGGCTATTAACAGGAATGGGAAGCCAAAAACCGCTAATTCAATCAGGAACAGACGTGATATAAGGTAGAGCTTAAAAACAAAATAAAAAACTAATAAGACAGTGACAATAAGAATTGTTGATTGAAAGTATTGATAAAACAGGACCCTGTAACGTTTAGTTCTGGGGATTTCGGCAACCTGAATCATGTAAAGAATCACAAGCCAGACAGGCAAAATTAAAAGGAAAATCTCAAGTGTTCCCTTTTTTAAGAAAAAGAAAGGGCCTTCAGTAGGGTAGTTTAAATAAAAGGAGCATTGGCAGGCTAATGCAATGGCAAAAACGTCAACTGCACCAAGCATAACACTTAGAAGATGCCATTTTTTTAAGAATGGAATTATCTTCAGACGATCCAGGAAATTAATTAAATCCATAATCAGGCAAACTTAACAAAATAGTTCTGATTAAATGATAAAAATCGCGATCAACGATTAGAAATATAGAATTAATTATCAGCAGTCCGAAGGCTTTGAGCACAGAAATATGTCAACCCATCCATTTCAGTCATATCCAGTACTTTAAACCCATATTCTCCTAATA
>Ga0302161_10000228_pt1 | contig 14737 bp, 8 predicted proteins | sample I_Fen_E2_1_FD_193498 | JGI IMG/M metagenome (GOLD analysis project Ga0302161, IMG submission 193498) | Peat permafrost microbial communities from Stordalen Mire near Abisko, Sweden - I_Fen_E2_1 | ecosystem: Environmental > Terrestrial > Soil > Wetlands > Permafrost | place: Sweden: Abisko...
CCTGATTCATCGCTGATTAGGGGAAAGAACAGGAAATACCTCCTTTCAGCAGCGGCTTTTATCTTAATAGCGGCATTTGTTTCATCGTTTTTCCTGCGCGCCGATCTGCCGGATATATCAGGAAAAGCTCCTGCTGGCTCTAAGAAGGAAGCTAAAGGTAATGAAAAAGCCTCTGCTCCTGATAAAACCAACTGGCCTTCATTTCGTGGGCAGGATAGCCGTGGAACTGCTGGCGGAAAAGGATATCCGACAGAATGGGATGCCGCATCGGGAAAAAACATCTCATGGAAACTTGAGATACCTAAAAAAGGGAAGAGCTCACCTGTTATCTGGGGAGATAAGCTTTTCATAACAGGTGCTCAGGATAAGATCTGTGAGGTTTACTGCATTGATAAAAAATCGGGGAAAATATTATGGACAGGTTCAGCTTCTGATATCCCCGGAGAACCTGCCGTTTTACCTCGAACTGATCCAGAGGCCGGGTTGGCTGTATCAACGGCAGCCATAAATGGTAAAGTAGTATGCGCAATTTTTTCGAACGGTAACCTAGTTTGTTTCGATCTGGACGGGAAAAAGAAATGGATGAAAAACATTGGTGTTCCTGAAAGCAGTTATGGTTATACATCTTCACTTATAATTTATAAAGATCTGCTGCTTGTACAGTTCGACAGCAATACAAAAATCTCACTCCTCGGCATTGATCTTGAGTCGGGCGACCAGAAGTGGGAAACGATACGACATGGACGAGCCGTATGGTCCTCTCCTGTTCTTGGTAACTTTAAAGGCAAACCCGTAATTGTTATAAATGGTAATCCTTATGTTAGTGGTTACGATCCATTAACCGGCAATTTGCTTTGGGAAGTTGAATGCATGAGCGGTGACGTGGCACCTTCTGTGGCAGTAAACAGTACTATGGCTTATGCCGTAACTGACTATGCTAAACTGGTTGCTATCAAGCCTGACAATGGCGTTTCAGTGGTATGGGAAGATAATACATATACCCCGGATGTCTCAAGTCCTGTTGCAACAGATCTATACCTCTTCCTCTCAACGGGCAACGGTGATGTAGCCTGTTATAACGCTATAAAGGGAGATACTTTGTGGACACACTATTTTCAGGATCCGTTCTATGCATCGCCTTTAATAGCAGATGACATGGTATACCTTCTTGACAGGAGCGGTAAGACACATATTGTAAAAGTCGGAGCAACATTTAAACTTATTGCTGAATCGGCTTTGGGAGAAGCAGCCGACTGTTCACCTGCATTTTCAGACAGTAAAATATACATCCGGGGCAAGAAAAATCTTTATTGCATTTCGAAAAATTGAAAACTGAAAAGACTACCATATTGAACAATGACTGCAACTGTGAGGAGACATCCAGGGTAAATATTCCTTCGGTTGTAGATGAGGTTGTGAGCTACACCGGACGAGAATCAGATAAGGTTATTCTTATACTTCAGGAGGTACAGAAAAAACTTAACTGGCTTCCATCTGAGGCGCTTAAATATATATGCGAAGTAACGGACATAACGCCAGGTCAGATTTCGGGCGTTTCAACATTCTATTCGCAGTTCAGACATCTTCCAGTTGGGCAGCATACCATAAAAATTTGTGCAGGAACTGCCTGCCATGTAAAAGGGAGTCCGTTAATATCTGATGCATTTAAAAGGGTTCTTAAAATTGACGATACCAGGAGTGCTTCGCCCGATAATTTGTTTTCAATTGAAGAAGTTGCTTGTCTGGGCTGTTGCACACTCGCACCTGTTGTCCAGATAGATGGTAAAACCTATGGACATGTAAGACCAACCCAGGTAGATGAGATAATTAATGACTTTCTTAATTCTCATGCTGGAAGCGACAAAACACCAATGTCAGAACAAAATGATGATATCGATGCCGAAATCCGAATCGGAATTGGATCGTGTTGTGTTGCCGGCGGAAGCAGGGAAATTCTCTCAGAAATAATTGAAATCAGGGAAAAGTATAATCTTAACATCCGCCTTAAGCCTGTAGGTTGTGTTGGTGTATGTAACCAGACGCCATTAATGGAAATAGTTACACAAGATAATATTCATTCGAGGTATACAAAAGTCAGTAAACCTCAGGTAGAAGAGATCCTTCTTAAACACGTCAAACCAAGAACATTAAGAAATAAAATCAAGTACAATATAAACGATCTGGTTGATTCCTTCCTATCAGATGATAAAGTTACGGGGCAGATCAATGTTTCTGATGGTGTGAGAGAAAAATATCTTAATAATTTTCTTAATCACCAGGTTCATATCGCCACCCTGAACAGTGGTAATCTTTCTCCGGAATCATTTGAAGAATATACTTTGTCGGGCGGATTTGAGGCACTTAAGAGGTGTATTTCAGATTCAGACCAGGAAACGATTATCCGTACCATCACCGCAAGTGGTTTAAGGGGAAGAGGCGGAGCCGGATTTCCAACTGGTAAAAAGTGGAAAATATCTATGCAATCTTCTGGCTCTCCAAAGTACGTTGTATGCAATGGAGATGAAGGTGACCCGGGGGCTTTCATGGACAGGATGCTCCTGGAGTCTTTTCCTTTCAGGATAATTGAAGGAATGTTAATTGCAGGATATGCAACAGGTTCTTCAGAAGGAATCTTCTATATCCGTGCAGAATACCCTCTGGCAGTATCAAGAATCAGATTGGCACTAAAATTATGTTATGAAAATAAGATCCTGGGTAACAATATTTTTAGCAGTTCCTTTTCTTTCAAAATTTCAGTTTTTGAAGGCGCAGGGGCTTTTGTATGCGGTGAAGAAACAGCATTGATCGCATCACTCGAGGGTAAACGCGGAATGCCTCATCTGAGACCTCCCTACCCTGCAGTTAAAGGATTCAGACAGAAACCTACTCTTGTAAATAACGTTGAAACTCTTTCATTGGTTCCTTGGATAATCACGAATGGCGCTGAAAAATTCGGATCTATCGGAACAGAAAAAAGTAAAGGAACAAAAGTATTTGCTCTCGCCGGGAAGATCTCTAAAGGAGGTCTCATTGAGGTCCCGATGGGTATCACGATACACAGAATAGTAGAAGAGATTGGTGACGGTGTTGGCGATAACAGTACTTTCAAGGCAGTTCAGATTGGGGGTCCATCAGGTGGCTGTATTCCTGCAGATAAAGCTGATACCACCGTTGATTACGAGGAACTTACGCGATTAGGAGCAATGATGGGTTCCGGAGGCATGGTTGTCCTCGACGATTCAGATTGCATGGTTGACATGGCAAAATATTTTCTGACATTTACCCATAAACAATCATGCGGTAAATGCACCTTTTGCAGAGTGGGTACAAAGCACATGTTAAATATTATTACCAGATTAACTGAGGGCAAGGCAAATTCTGAAGATATCAATGAGCTGGAAAACCTTTCCAGGTTGGTTAAAGCCGGGAGCTTATGCGGTCTTGGAAAGTCTGCCCCAAATCCAGTCCTTACCGGTCTTCAATATTTCAGAGATGAGTATGAAGAACATACTAAAGGAATTTGCCGGGCCAGGAAATGCAGGGATCTGATAAAATATATTGTAACTGACAAATGCACTGGATGCACAATCTGTTCCCAGGGATGTCCTGTCAAGGCGATCCCATTCAATCCTTATGAAAAACATGAGATAGACCAGTTAATCTGCACTAAATGTGATAACTGCAGAATAGTTTGTCCGGAAAAAGCAATTGAAATTGTCAATTTAAATGGTTAAACTGAAGATAAATAATGAGATTTTTGAGGTCGCTGATGGGTTGACCATTCTGGATGTTGCCGGTATCGCCGGCATACATATCCCAACACTTTGCCATAATAAAGATCTACCTCATTATTCATCATGCATGGTTTGCATGGTAAAAGATAAACTGACAGGCAATTTTTTACCTTCATGTTCAGCATTGGTTCAGAATAATATGGATATTGAATGTTCGTCGGATGATGTAAATAATCTCCGGCGGAAAGCCGTGGAACTCCTTCTTTCCGAGCACAGGGCCGAATGTGAAGCTCCATGCAAAGTTGTTTGCCCCGCAGGATATAATATTCCTCTTATGAACAGATTACTGGCTGCAAAGGATTTCTCAGGTGCTGTCAGTCTTTCGATTACGCAGATTGGGTCCAATGAATTTCTGTGTACTAATTGTCCGGGATATTGCGAGAATGCATGCAGGAGGAAAAAAGTCGATACGCCGGTTTCAATAAGAAATATGCAAATATTTGTTTCACAGCAGATAAAACCGGAAAATTACAATCATGATGCTAATAATATTTTATCCTCAGAGAACAAAGTTAAACCTGATAAACCTTCAAAAGACTTCAGCTCTCATATAGGCCGGCTTGAAGATGGCGAGCAGAAGGAATGGCTGAAAGAATGCAAAGATGTTTTAAAAAGAGTAAGGGAGATATCCGATTCAGACTCTGCTGCAAGTGAATCTGAAAGCTGTATGCACTGCGATTGCCGTGCAGTTGATAACTGCAGGTTGCGTGACATCGCCAGGGAGCTTTCAATTAAAGATCCGAGAGGAAAGATTATTAATTCCCCCATTCAAAAGAAAATAAATATAAATACCGGACTTATCTTTGAGAACGCAAAATGTATAAAGTGCGGGCTTTGTGTAAGATTATGTGAGGAATCAAAAGAAGAACCTGCTCTCTGTTTTATAAACAGGGGATTTGTAAGCATTATTTCTGAACCTCTTACGGAGGATTTTAACAATATTCTCAAATCAAAAAGCCAGGAGGTTATTGATATATGTCCCACAGGAGCATTAAGCTTGTTTAAATAATTTGTTAAAATCGAAAAAAGTGCGATAATAATGTTCTCTATGAAATTCATTTCCGTAATACTATTCAATTTATTCGTCACAATTACTTTGTCTGCGCAGTCAAATGCTAATGAATGGCCTTTATTCAGAGGGAAGGCTGATCTTACCGGAAAAATTGAATCTGAGCTTCCTGCATTACCCAGACTTTTATGGAGCGTTAAAACGGGGGGAATTACAAAATCATCTCCGGTAATAAGTATGGGAACCGTTTATTTTGGAAATGATAAAGGGACACTTATAGCTGCAGGTACTGATGGCAAAATAAAATGGAAATATGAATCAGGGGCTTCAATCGACGCTGCTCCAATGGTGTTTGGTAATAAAGTCATTTTTGGTGCAAGCGATGGAATATTAAGAGCGGTTGATAAAATATCGGGGAAATTGATCTGGTCTTATACAACTGATAATCAGATTGCAGGTTCAGCAAATGTGTGGGTTGCGGGTAATAAATCGGGAATCGTTGCAGGAAGTTATGACTATTTCCTGCATTGTGTTGATCCGGAAACAGGCAAATCTCTTTGGAAAATCGAAACTGAAAACTATATTAACGGAACGCCTGCAATATTAAACGGTAAGATTGTATTCGGTGGATGTGATGGCATGATCAGGGTTGTGGATCCATTGACTGGAAAACAAAAAGATACCGTTGATATAGGGGTATATATTGCTTCCTCTCCTGCCCTTTCAGGCGATATGGCTTATTTCGGGGATTACGATGGTACAAAATATTGTGTAAATATTAAAACAAAGAAAATCGTATGGAAAATACCCGGAAGTGCTGAATCAGGCTCAATACTTGCCATACCTGCTGTAGGAAATAATTCAGTTGTAATAGGAAGTGAAGATAAATTTCTTTACTGTTATAACTCTTCCGATGGGAAACTTAAATGGAAATACCGTATTAACGGAAGGATAACAGGCTCCGCAGTAATATCATCAACGAAAGTTCTCTTTGCCGGTATGGATGGAAATATTTATATTCTGGGGTTAGCAGATGGTAAAAAACTCTGGAGTTTCAATGCAGGAACTCCGATTAGCAGTTCTCCGGCAGTGATAAAAGGAAACTTTTATGTACTTACGGAAGATGGGCGGTTGCTTTCTTTTGGAGAAAAGTAATTTCCCGCTGATCTCGCTGATCTTCGCTGATTTTGCTAAATGATCTGCGTCTATCTGCGGAATCTGCGGGAAAATAAAGATTAAATATTAGCATCCAATAATTAAGTTAGAAAGTGAAGAAACATTAAGATAGATGAAGATTGTATATCTGATTACAGGTTCAGGAGGATCATTTTATTGCGGCAATTGTTACCGTGATATGATCTACTTAAGGGCAATCCGTAAAGTGCCTGGTATAACAGCTTCGGCAATACCACTATATCTTCCTCCTGATGGAACGAATATCGAAAAAGGTCTTGATAAGAATGTCTTTTTTGGTGCAATTTCCATGTATCTGAGAGAAAAAGTCCCTTTCCTCAGAAATATGCCTGTATTCATGGATAAACTGCTTGATTCTGCACCAATGCTTAAGATGGCTGCTCGCAGGGCTGGTACTACCCGTACAGAAGGATTGGAGGAGATGACGCTGAATATGATTAAGGGCGAAAATGCTTTTCCTGAAAAAGAACTGCAACGTCTTGTAGATTATCTGTCTAAAGATGGGAAACCGGATATTATTCACCTTTCAAATGCTCTTATTATCGGACTGGCCCGACAGATTAAGAAAAAGCTAAATGTTAAGATTGTCTGCTCCCTTTTGAATGAAGATGACTGGATAAATGAGATGGCTGAACCATTTCAATCAGGAGCCTGGGATCTGATATCAAAGGAAGCATCCAATGTTGATGCATTTTTAACTCCAAGCAGATATTATAAAGATTTATTTATTTCGAAGACCGGAATATCAGGAAACAATTTTCATGTAGTTCCGCTTGGAATTGATCCCGGCAACCTGACAAAAATTGAAAAAAAAGATAATTGGCCATCAATAGGATATTACTGCAGGATCTCTTCTATGAACGGATTTGACAAGCTTGTAGATGCTTTTATTGAACTGAAATCAGGAAATGATCTGCCAGGACTCACTCTTCATGTATCAGGAGGCTTTACAGGTGATGATAAGCCTTTTATAGCTGATCAGATACGAAAAATAAAAGCCAGGGGGCTGAAGAGCTTTGTGAGAATTTATCCCGAATTTCAAGGGAACAGCAAAGAGGAATTTTTCAGTAATATAGATGTTATGAGTGTTCCTGTCAGAAAACATGATGGTTATGGATTATATATACTTGAAGCCAACTCCGCAGGGGTTCCAGTTGCACAGCCTGATTCCGGAGCATTTCATGAAATCATTGAAAGAACTACGGGTGGAATCACTTATTCACCAGACAATGTAGAAGAACTCTCGATAACCCTTTTGAAGTTATTAAAGGATAAAGACTTATTATCAAGGCTCGGTCAACAAGGAAAGGAAAAAGTTCTGGCTGAACTATCACTTGAAAAAATGTCTGAAGGCTTGTCAAAAGTTTATAATTCATTAAAATGAAATAATAATTATTTATATGACTATCTGGAATGAATATTAATAGTTCAATTTTCTTCAGGTACTCATCCCCCCAGCCCCCTTCTCTTGCAAGCAAAAGAAGGGGGTGCAAAACGGGTTGCCCCTCTTTGCGAAGCAGAGAGGGGTTGGGGTGAGTTCATGTGATTATGTGATTGATATTTAATTTGAATGTTTTATGCTCTCAATAAAAAATATTTCGAAATCTTTCACTCAGCGAGTCTTGGTTCTTGACAATCTTTGTCTTGAAGTAGATGAAGGTGAAACAGTTGCCATCATGGGGCCTTCCGGTTCAGGAAAAACGACCCTCATGAATATTATAGGCTTACTGGATAAACCTGATTCCGGAGAAATTCTATTCAAAGGATCTTCTCTGGCAAAATTTACGGAAGATGAATCAGCCGGTTACAGAAGCAGAAATATTGGTTTTGTCTTCCAGGAACACCTGCTGCTGCCCTATCTGACTGTATCAGAGAATATCTTTCTTCCATTACTTGCCTCAAAGTCCTCAATGGAGGAACTTTCTGTTAAAGAGCTCTCCTTAAAGGATTTGATGAAAAAAACCGGTATTTCTGATTTGAAAGACAAGTACCCGTTTCATATCTCGGGTGGAGAAGCTCAGAGAGTCGCTCTGGTCAGGGCACTTGCAAATAATCCTTCAATTCTCCTGGCCGACGAACCGACCGGATCTCTGGATGTAAAGAATGCAGAAAACCTTGGAGAACTGCTACGCCTGATGAATAAACAGTATGGAATAACAATTATCCTTGCCACACATTCAATTGACCTGGCGAAGAAGATGTCAAAAATCCTGCGCCTTGTGGAAGGTAAATTAATGGTCTGAATTGAAGAATGACTAAGCTATTTCTATGTCAGGAATCTTACGGATAATAATCCGATCGACAAAATTCTATAAAAAACCGGTTCTCTACCAGGTTCTTATAATTATATTGCTGAGTGCCGTGATTACTGGTTCACTCCTTACAGGCAGATCCGTAAAGGAGAGTCTCAAAAAATCGGCTTCAGAACATCTGGGAAGCACAGGTATACTGATAAGTTCAGGAATAAGGTACTTTGATTATGATCTTGTGCAACGACTAAAAGACAGTACAGGGATGAAATGTACTGGTATACTTGAAATGAAGGGCTACTGCCAGAGTCTGACTTCTCAAAAAGCGGTCTTCAATACCAACATATACGGCATTAAAAGTGACTTTTTTATTTTCCATGGATTCGATACAATATCTGTCAAACATGGCGAAGTTGCTATTAATAAACGACTTGCAGATTATCTTGGAATTAAGCCTGGTGAAGACTTGATAATAAAATTCAAAGAAATCAGTGAAATACCGTCAGACGCACCTTTTGCACCTTCTCAGGATCAAGGAAAGTCTTTGGTGTTGAAAGTAGGAAGTATTATTGAATCAAACGGTGGCGGAAACTTCTCGTTGTCAATCAGTCAGATAGCGCCTATGAATATTTTCATAAATCTGTCTGACCTTGAAGAGGCTCATGTGTCCCATTTTAAAATAAACAGGTTGCTTATCAAAAATGACAACATCAATTCTCTGCAGAAAACATCAGAAACTTTAAAACATTATTTGAAACTACCTGATATTGGACTGAGACTCAGGTTTGTAAATAAAACAGGAGGATATGAACTGATTTCCGGCAGAGTTTTTATTGATGAATCGATCGTAAAAGAAATTAGCAGCCGAATGACCTCATCTGCTCCAATACTGACATACCTTGGTAACAGGTTAAATGCAGGCACCAGGTCAACCCCCTATTCATTTGTTTCAGCTTTGCCTTCTTCACTTTACCCGGAAATTGCTTCTGGCAACAGGATGATAATAAACAAATGGATGGCTCTTGATCTTTCTGTTGAAAAAGAAGACACTATAAAACTATTTTGGTACTCACCTGATTCTCTGAATAATCTCGTTGAAAAAAACAGGAGTTTTATTGTTGAGGAAATTGTTGATATGAAAGGTATATGGTCAGATTCTCTTCTTATGCCGGATTTCCCCGGAATCTCAGGAAAAGAATTATGCTCTGACTGGGACGCTGGTGTACCTATAAAAATGCATGAAATCCGCACAAAGGATGAGGACTACTGGAATAGATACAGGGGCACTCCAAAAGCTTTTATCAACTATGAGAAGGGCAGGGAACTGTGGGGAAATAATTTCGGTCCCGCTACAGCTATTCGATATCCTGCAGGGTTAACAGAAAAAGCGATTGAAGAAAGACTTGGTGGATCGCTTAATCCTGAAAAAATGGGTTTCAGTTTAACAGATCTGTCAGATGAATCCGTTAAAGCTGCAAACCAAAGTGTCGATTTCGGTACACTGTTCTTCAGTCTTGGATTTTTTCTTATTCTGACTTCACTTGTTCTTTTATCATATGCTACTTCTTCTTATTTTGATTCAAAAAGAAGGCATATTAAAACATTATTTGCACTTGGATTTAAAAACAGGTGGATTGTACAGCTATTATTTTCCGAAGCCGGATTAATAAGTCTTTCAGGATGCTTTATAGGTGCATTTGCCGGTTATTTAGTTAATATACTCATTACCAATGCTCTCAATACGGTTTGGAATGGAGCCGTACAGACTGATACACTGACAGCATATTTTAATATCTGGCCAATAATTTCAGGATTTATGTTAACATTCCTCACCATTATGGTATTTATGCTGATAAAGGTTAAATCATTCCTGAAAGGATTGGCTCAGAATAAAGTGGAGATTTACAAAACTCCCTCCAACATTCAGAATTCTTATTTATTATCGATCTCAGCAATTGTAACAATTTCATTATTTGTACTTTCTGTTCTATCCGGAGAGAAACGACTTCTATATTCATTTTCCTCAGGTACAGTACTTCTGTTGACTTTGATTCTTTTCTGGAGACAATATTATATTAAAAGAATAATTAATACTTCAGGCAGAATAAAGAATAGAAAACAGTTATCGCATCTTTATTATTCATTTAATCCTTCGAATGCAATAACACCGATCCTTTTTATAGCAGCCGGGATATTCACGGTTTTTATCACCGGTGCAAACAGGATGAATATCAGTGATAAACAGATGAAGCGTTCAGGTGGTACCGGGGGCTATTTATTATGGTGTGAAAATATTATTCCGGTAAAAGAGGATCTGAATACGGAATCAGGAAGGAAAACAATGGGCCTCGATAACGATCAGCTTTCAGAAATGCACTTTGTTCAGATAAAAAGATCCTCAGGAAATGATGCCAGTTGTCTGAATCTTAATCATATAACGGTTCCTCCCCTGCTGGGAATTAATCCTGAAGATTTCATTGCTAAAAAGTCATTCTCTTTCTCCAGATCACTTGCTTCTAAAAACATTGAAAGTCCATGGCAGTATTTAAATCTTACTTCAGAAAACAATACAATTTATGGTATTGCGGATCAGACTGTTCTTGAATGGGGACTCAAACTAAAACCGGGAGATACGTTAGTCGTAAGGGCTGAAAGTGGACAACGTCTGAACATTATAATTGCGGCAGGATTACAATCGTCTGTATTTCAAGGTAATGTTCTTATAGGAAAGGACAATTTCGCCAGATATTATCCTTCAGTTTCCGGAAGTTTGGTGTTGCTTGTGGATGGTAACAGAGCGTTAATTGAACTATATAAAAGTGTATTAAATGACAGGTTCGACAATTATGGTATTAATATAGAGAAAACAGCTGACCGGCTTAGCTCATTTTATAAAGTTACGAACACTTATCTCTCAGTATTTGGAATTTTTGGCGCCATGGGAATGATAATCGGTGTTGCAGGACTCGGATTTGTACTTTTAGGTAATTATAACCGGCGAAAACATGAATTTGCCCTTCTGCTGGCTACAGGCTTTAATGTAAAAAAGATCAAAAGAATGATTCTTTCAGAACAAGTAATGATTCTGTTTGCCGGAGTTTTATCAGGTACTGCATCTGCTTTTGTAGCAACTTCTCCCTCAATTAAAAATAGTCCTGATATGCCATGGATGTTTATAATCCTGATGATTGTGGCAATAGTGTTCACAGGTCTGTCCGCAATGTTTCTGTCTGTCGGATCAGTAACTAAGGATTCTCTGATTGTCAGTCTTAGAAAGGAATAGAAAAGCTATTTTTTCCCGACAGCAAAAAGGTATTTCTGAGTTCTGAAAAATATCATTTGGTCAGTTATTGAGGGTGCCGTTAAACATACATCATTCATTGGTATTTCAGCAAGTAGTTTGAATGAACTGGCATCCTGTATAATATATATAGTTCCCTGTTCATCAACAATATATAGTTTGCCATCCGAAGCAACGGGAGAGGCGATAAAGCTTTGGGAATTACCTAATTTCGCATTGAAGAGCATTTTTCCAGTGCCGGCATCGTAGCAAACTACTGTTCCGTTCCAGTTAACGTTATAAAGATGTTCGTTATAAAGAAGCATTGTATGAATATAGGATCCTCCCCTGGGAATACTCCATTTGACATACTCACTCAGAATACCTGTCGGTTTAGTTGTAATATCTCCGGATGCATCATTTTTTATCGCATATATAGGTGAAGATGGACCATGAGCGCTGTTGAAATAGATCAGGTCTTTGCCGACAATTGGAGTAGGAATCGGAACATCTCCCCCTCCAGACATTCTCCAAATCTCTTTACCGGTTTCAAAATCATATCCTCCCCTATGTTTGTAGCCGTTCACGGCAATTCGCGTTTTATCTCCGTCTTTATAAATATTGGGAGTACACCATCCCGGATATTCGTCTCTTTTGGTTTTCCAAAGTTCTTTTCCGGTTTTCAGATCGTACGCTGCCAGAAATGAGTTTTCCAGCACATCGCATTGAATTATTAGCACTCCGTTATATATAACAGGCGAACTTGCGAACTCCCATTCAGCTGCGACATAATCATATGCTACCGATTTAAGAATGCCAAAATTCTTTTTCCAGATTAGTTTTCCTTCATAATTATAACAATATAATCCTTCAGATCCGAAAAAGGCAACAACATATTTGCCATCTGTAGCAACAGATGCATTTGCATGAGTCGACTTTGGATGTCTTCTGATCTTTGGAATCCCGGTATATGCCGTTCTTTTCCAGATAGTTTTTCCTGAATACTTATCAATACAGAAAACTCTCCACTCATGAATAGAACTATCCGCTACCGGCATGCCTTCTCCATAAATACCGGTTTTAATCCCCTGGTTATCTGATTTGCTTATAGAAGTAGTTATGAACAATTTATCTCCCCAAATGACAGGACTTGACAGGCCAAGTCCGGGAATCTTGGTTTTCCATCTTATATTAATCATCTTCTGAAAGTCAAATGATTCGGGAAGGTTCGCATTATCGAGCACCCCTGAGGACATATACCCTCTGAATACCGGCCATTGACGTTCCGGTCTTAATTGCGCGTTTAGAGATAATGTAAGAGTAAATAATATTATGATTATTCCGGGAGACAGATTCTTAAATTTCATATTTTTAAGATGATTATCAGGTTTCAGGTTATTTCTTGCCTCCAAGTTTCCCATTATTCATCCACAGAGTAACTCTGCCCATTCTGTCGTAAGGAGGATATGCATGCATATCACCAGTTACAAAATCCATCAATCCGTCATTATTGAAATCACCTGGCTCAAGTGTTAAGATATGTGTAGGTGAACTGGCTATATCATGAAGTATAAATTGCATTTTACCTATGTTTTCCAACCATATAAAACTCTGGGATTGAGGCTTATCCCATAAGTTAAATGCACTTACACAAAATATATCAAGATCACCGTCATTATCAATATCAACTGGTCGTGCATCATATGCTCCTATGAAATTACAAATCCTGTGGAATTCAAATTTAAGATTACCTTTATTTTCAAGCCACTGAATGCCGTGCCAAGGCTTGCCCACAGGAGGAATATAGTCAAAGGCATCTCCGTTGGTATATAGAATATCATCATCACCATCTTTGTCGAGATCGCATATATAAATCCCGCTCGAACCAAAGTCTTCATTGTTTGACCCATAGATCAACTTTGACGTGAAATTTCCTTTTCCGTCATTTATGAAACAGTATATCTCTTCCCATTCCTGGCTGACAAGTGATATTATATCCAGATCACCATCTTTATCTATATCGACTATTTCAACATTAATCGGACCCGACAGATTCTGCAGAATATGACTTTTAAATTTCCAGTTACCCAGATTCTCAATCCACCTGGTTTCTCCATCATCGTATCCAAATTGAGCTACAGCCAGATCCAAATCTCCATCACCATCGAGATCTCCTGCCCTTACATCGGATACACGGGCTATATTATTAACCACTAAATGTTTGATGAAATGATTTTTACCGTCATTTTCGAGTATAACAACTGACCCTATTTTATCATTACTCGGGAAAATCACTCCAAGCACAGCAACCAGAATATCTTTATCGCCGTCCTTATCAAAATCAATTATCTGAACATGGGCCGGAGCATTCAGACTATCAGCAATAACTGTTTCGGTATAAACACCGGCAGGAAATTGTCGTATCCAGTCAACCGAGTTGGTCTTGCAATCACATACAATTATATCAAGCAGTCCATCACCATCAAGATCCACTGTCTGCACATTTGAAATAAACGGAGGCTCTTTAAAAGTTTTTCCAACGGGTACAGGATCGAGGAAATCTATCTTAGCTCCTGCAACTGTATTATCGGATTTTCCCGTCACATTATCTTTTGCACCGGCTCTGTTCGCAATCCGTTTAATAACCTCGCTCCTTGTCATCCCTTTTTGTTTAGCCTGGTAGCTGATTAACAGAAAAGGGATACCAATTATCAGAAATAATACTATAACTAAAAGTATGAGCGTTTTCATACCTTTTTTATGATTCCCTGGTGATCGTTTAACTTTTGGCATCAGATATTAATTAATACTTACTGAGAATTAAATATTAACCGCAAAAATAATCTAATTGTGCTTTATGACAGCACTGCATTGAAATAAATTAATTATCATTGAAAACTATAGAATCCTCATTTTTTGGAGCTGTGAAAATCAGAATATTTATTGATATGTTCTTAAGATGAATGTTACCAGCAGACATTTTTTTAATCTCTTAATAATCTTTTGTTTTGGATTGGTTCCGGCTATCATCTGCCAGTTTTTCGCGGAAAAACCAACAAGCCGGTATATTCATATTAGGAGTTTTCGGTATGGGAAGGATCCTTATGTAATAAGATGCAACAGAGGAGATACTCTTCATCTGACTTTTTCGACTGACGATACCGGTCATTCTTTTTTCCTTCAGGAGTTTGATCTCGATGTAAAGATAAGT
>Ga0302161_10000229_pt1 | contig 14695 bp, 12 predicted proteins | sample I_Fen_E2_1_FD_193498 | JGI IMG/M metagenome (GOLD analysis project Ga0302161, IMG submission 193498) | Peat permafrost microbial communities from Stordalen Mire near Abisko, Sweden - I_Fen_E2_1 | ecosystem: Environmental > Terrestrial > Soil > Wetlands > Permafrost | place: Sweden: Abisko...
ACGACGTGGATCTGGATTCTTTTCAGATAAAAATTTCATAAATATTTGTTTAATTGAACTGACACTAATATGTCACCAAAAACAATAATAATAAATATTACCAATCTAATAATAATAATGAATTATTGTGAAATTTTTTAAAAGAAATGATTAGATCAAAATTAGTTTATGAAAGCGTATAAATTCAAATTTAAAAATTATACATGTTTAATATTTTCAATAATTATAAAATTTAAGGACAAAAAAAATACATAATTAATTCTATTATCATTTAATCAAGATTAAAATTATTACATGTACATTTAAGATAATGTATGGATGATGTTGGAGGTTATTAACCATGAACAAAGGAGTAGATCTACTTGCTGAGGAAATTGTTAAGAAACAGTTTAAATCTCAAGGAGAGTTCAACAGTTACTACGGTGAATCTGAATTCAAGAAGTACATTGAAGACACCGAATACAGCCTATCATATCTTTTTGAAGCAATTGAAGCATCAAGTCCCGAATTATTTGCAGATTACATCACATGGGAAAAGGTATTCCTTGTAAACTTAGGAATTCCTGAAGAACGTCTTAAAGAAAGATTAGAAGTTATGGAAGATGTTATTATAAAAAATTTACCCCCTGAAAAGAGTAGTATAGCAGTTAGATACATTGAAGGAAGTATTGACAATCTGCCTAAACCTTCAAATTATACATCGTATATAAACGAAGACAAACCCCTTGTAAAACTTCTGGAACAATACCTTGAATTTCTTTTAAATGGTGACCGTCACTCAGCAGGTAAAATGATAATTGAAGCCGTTGATAATGGAATCAGTGTTAAAGACATATACCTCCATGTTTTCCAGAGCTCACTGTACGAGGTTGGAAGGCTATGGCAGGAAAACAAAATTACCGTAGCTCAGGAACATTACATTACCGCAGCGACCCAGCTTATAATGTCCCAGCTCTATCCTTATATATCCAATAGCAAAAAAACTGGTAAAGTACTTGTTGCAACGAGTGTAAGCAAAGAGCTTCATGAGGTAGGTGTGAGAATGGTTGCAGACTTTTTTGAAATGGACGGATGGAATACATTTTATTTGGGCGCTAACACACCCACAGAAAGCATAATTCAGACTATAATAAGTAAAAAAGCTGATTTGGTTTTAATATCCGCAACTATCAGTTCCCATATTGGAGAGGTAATGGATCTTATTCGTACTGTTCGTAGGTGTGCAGAATGTAGGGATCCCAAGATAATTGTTGGAGGATACCCATTCAATGTTGACATTAACCTATGGAAGAAGGTTGGTGCAGATGGACAGGCAGAAGATGCAGAAACTGCGATTGAGATGGCTGAAAAATTAGTAACCGAAGATTTTGATAGATTTTAAATTCAATGATTTAGAAAAATCCCAAAAAAAATATAAATCATCTAAAAAATTGATTTTAGGGCGGCATTTTCCCGTACTTATCATAGTATCGAAAAGAATCTAAAAAATTATCCGCATAGGGCCATAATTCTGTGAATTCAGCAAATTTTTTAATCTTTTTTATGGTAGAACCATCAAGAACAGGCATCTTCATCTGCTGTTCTCATATCAACACCCAGGATGTGCAAAAAGTTTTTTAGTATCTTGTGTTTGTGTATAACTTCTTCAGCAATTTCAACACCTATTACATTCAATCGAATATCTTTATAAGGTTCGTAAAAGACAATATCCAGTTCAGCAAGTTTTTTAAGGGCTTCAAAAACACTTGGAGGTTTTACATTCATTTCAGAAGCTATATCTTTGATTTTTATGACTCCCTTCTTCTTCTCAAGGTTGTACATAACCTCAAGGTAATCCTCAACACTCTTGGTAAGTTTCAAGGAATTATCCATTCATATATCTCTTGCATATTTATCTTACAAATTTTTGAAATCCCTAAAAATATTATTTATTTTTTCTATTATTTTAATCCTTAAAATTATTTTTCAAATAACATTACCCCAACTGTGTTAACAAATTTTATTTAAATTAATGAAATATTTTAGAAAAATAAGAAAGAATTTATTAAAAAAAGTTTAGAACATTAAAAATATTTATAATTATTAACAGATAGAAGAAGAATAGTGATATATATTAATTTAAGTTGGATTATTACATAATTAAAATTTTTAATAACGAAAAGGATATAAATTAAGATAAATAATCTTATTATCCATATAAATAAATCTTATTCCCGGAAACTTTAGGAGAATCATTCAAATGGACAAATTTAATATTGAAATTGCAATACTAATAAGCTTCATATTAGGTCTTATTCTACCCCTGGTAGGTCTAGGAGGAGTGTTCTCATTAGTTGTTATGGGATTTGTAGCTACATACTTAACCCGGCCAGAATATACCAGTGCTAAGGTAGGTGCAATAGCTACAGGAGTATTCTGTTTATTCTTTTTCTTTTTCGGATTTTTAACGCCCCCAACGCTACCTTACGTGCTCCCCAACCCATTATCTCTGGGCATTATTATTACCTTCAGTGGGATATTTAATCTTATTCTTAGTTTGATAGTTTCCCTAATAATATACGGTGGGTTTGGTCTATTAGGAGGTTATTTAGCCGTGAAGTTCTTTATCGAAAAAAAAGAAAAAATAACAGAAATTCGGCCAAAAAAACCACGAAGAACACTTAAAAGAGCTTGAATATTTATTGGGAATATTATCTTGTGATATATTTTAGGTGTGGTTTTATGAAGGATGTTATAATTGTTGGATCGGGTGCTGGAGGAGCTACAGTAGCAAGGGAACTAGCGATCAAAGGACTAGATGTAACTTTGATAGAAAAGGGACCATTTTCACAAACTAAAAATGCTTATGAACACTATGAGAATATAGATGTAGGTGTAGAACTCTTAAAAACTAGCTGTATAGGCGGTACAACACTTGTGACTGCTGGAAACGCTGTTCGAACTTGTCAGAAATACCTAAATAATATAGGTATAGATCTGGAAGACGACTTCAAGGAAATAGAAAATGAAATGGGTGTATCTACCCTCCCAGATTCACATTTCGGTGAAGGTACTAGGCTTATAATTGAAAAAGCAGAATTTATGGATTTCAACGTCCAGAAAATGCCTAAATTCATAAACCCTAAAAAATGTAAACCATGTGGTAAATGTGCTTTTGGATGTTCAAGGAATTCAAAATGGACCAGTATGGAATATGTGAAAGATGCGTTAGACCATGGTGCAAAATTAATTGAAAATACAGAAATAACTGATTTGATTATTGATAATGGTGAAGTTAAGGGAGTAGAAAGTAGTAATAAGGAATATTTGTCTGACATCGTTGTGATATCAGCTGGTGGAATTGAAACCCCAAGAATATTGAGGAGAGCAGGGATAGATGCTGGTAACAACCTATTTGTTGACACATTTGTAACCGTTGGCGGCGTGCTTAAAGATATAGAGTTAAACAGTGAAGTACAGATGAACGCATTAATAAAATTAGATGATCTTATCTTATCACCGCATTATTCAACCATACTCCTTGATAAATTAAAAAAGTATCACGTGCGGGAAACCGACATACTAGGGATAATGATTAAAATAGCGGATGAAGGATCTGGAAAGGTTCGTGAGGATTATATTGAAAAATACAGTACATCGAAAGATGTTAGTCTTCTTTCTCAAGGATCTGCTGTTGCAGGTGCCATACTACAAGAATCAGGTGTTGATCCAACCACACTGACATCTACACTTGCAAGGGGAGCCCATCCAGGTGGTACCGCGGCTATTGGTGAGATAGTTGATAAAAATCTTGAGACAGAAATATCAGGACTCTTTGCTGCCGATGCTAGCGTTTTTCCTAGGGCCCCTGGAGCACCTCCCGTCCTCACAATTGTTGCACTTGCAAGAAGGCTGGGAAGATATCTTGAAAACGAGTTTAAATAATTAAATACGAGTATATTTATTCATAGTACCCTTTTAATAACCCGTAATCTTAAAAAAAATAATAATTTCCTTAATTTTTATAATATTTATTTAAATCTACTGATATCTATTATTGAAATTTGAAATTCTTTGAATTTACCTTCTTCATCATTTTTTGGGGTTGTTTCAATGTAAGCCATGAATGGCTCACCTTCTGCCCTTTTAATTTCAATTTGGTATCCTTGTTTTTTGCCTGTTTCAAGTGCTTTTTTATTGTGCTGATCAAATGAATCACGGGAGTCGGACTTAAGAAAACTGATAAATGATGTGTTGAACAGTCCACTTTTTGTAATGCCAAGAATAGATGCTCCTGTATTATTAACTTCAACGATTATTCCATCTTTTAATACTGTAAAGTATCCTACAGGTGATGAGTTGTAAAGATCGAAGTATCTTTTCCTTGAATCCAGGATTTCCTTCTTAGAACTGTCTAGTTCTTCCTTCTGCATTTCAATTTCTATCTGGTGCATTTGAAGATCAAGTACTAATTCTTTGAAATCTTCAGGAATATCTTTTAAATTATCAATTCGTGAGCTCAGTATTTCTTCTATCTGTTTTCGAAGCTCTCTAGTCTTATATGCAGTTGTTATTGCTTCTTTAATTTCAGTTCGTGTTTCGTATTTTAATTCTTCAAATACGATCTTGAATTTTGTGCCGTTGGTTCTATCGAGTATTATTTCTCCTTCTAGCTGCTGGACAAGATTGTTGGTTAATCTAAATCCAAGAGATTCTGTATTTTTAAAGTCTATGTCATTGGTTAATCCCACACCATTGTCAGCTATGGTAAGCAAAAATTTATTTCCATCGTAGTGCATTAAAGTTACTTGAATTTCACCCTCACTATCTGGGAAGGCATATTTTAATGAATTAGAAACTAGTTCGTTGATGATCAAACCGAGTGGAATAGCAGTTTCCATGTTAAACGAAACATCCTCTATATCAACTTTCAGTCTGATCCCTGGCGATGTTCTGTGACTACTGAAGAGGTCAGTTAGCATATTGGCCCCGTACTCTGCAAATTTAATGCTTGAAAGATCATCTGACATATATAAACGTTCATGCACCTTGGCCATGGATTTAACCCTGTTTAAACTATCAATAAACAAATCCAAATCCCTTTGATCCTTTACTTGTGTTGACTGAAGGGAAAGGAGACTGGAAATGATCTGCATGTTGTTATTTACACGGTGATGGATTTCCCTGAGTAAGATTTCCTGTTCCTTTAAAGATTTTTTGAGAAACTCGTTTTTAGCCTTTACTTCTGCTAATTCTATTTTTTCTTTCTCTGCTCTGTGCCTGTTTAAAACTATTTCCACATTTGTACGGAGTTCTCTTTCTTCAAATGGTTTGATTATATATGCATAAGGCTCTGTTAATTTAGCACGCTCCAGTATTTCCTCGTTTCTATAAGCTGTTAGGTATATTACTGGTATTCCGTACTTGTCATTGATCTTATGGGCAGCTTCAATCCCATCGATTTCACCTTCTAACATAATGTCCATTAGGACAAGATCTGCATGGGTTTCTCCTGCTCGAGATATGGCTTCCTCTCCTGAAGGAACTAAGTAGGGAACTTTATATCCAAGATCTTCCAGGAGGAATTTAATATCTTGCCCAATGAGTTCTTCGTCTTCAACAACCAGTATAGTTTCATTTACCATTTGATTTTACCCTATCTTTGTATTCCAATTCATTGAATATAAGATTATATTTGGTCCCATTACTTTTATCAAGTTTCAGGGTACCTTTTAATTGTTTGGTAAGGTATTTAATCAACTGCATTCCAAAGGTATCTGATTTTTCTGTGTCTATGTCATTAGGGATGCCTACACCGTTATCGCTTACAATTAAATTAAAGCTATTCTCATCTGAATGAAGTTCGATTTTAATTTCTCCAATTCTTTCATCTGGAAATGCATATTTCAATGAATTAGCTACCATTTCATCTATTAATAAACCGCATGGAATTGCTGTTTCTATGTTGAGTGAAACGTTTTCGACATCGATATCCATTTTTATATTACCTTTGTCGAGTTCATAGAAGTAAAGCAGGTCTTCTGCCAGTATCCTAACGTATTCATCAAATTTGATTTTGGTAAGATCATCAGATTGGTATAGTTTTTCATGTAAAATAGCAATACTTCTAACCCTATTTTGAGTTTCTTTGAAGATATCAATAGCTTCTTGATCTTTTATATATCTTGATTGGAGACGTAAAAGACTTGAAATTACTTGTAAATTATTTTTAACCCTGTGATGTATTTCCTGTAAGAGTATTTCCTTTTCTTTGAGTGAAGATTTAATTTTCTCCTCTGCAATTTTTTGTTCTGTTATGTCCTGTTCCGTTCCAACTATTCGTAGGGGTTTGCCATTTGAATCTGTTATAACTTCCCCTTTGGATGACAGTGTCCTTATTGATCCGTCTGGCCGAATGATACGGTAGTCGTTCGAAAAGGGCTTAAGTTCTTTTAAAGCGTGATTAATACTTTTCTGTACATTTGGTCTGTCCTCTGGGTGTATGATATCCATCATGGCTTCGTAGCTTTTACCAAACACTATTGGGTCTAATTTCATTATGTTATAAAATTCATCTGAACAGCTCATCTCAAGGGTTTCAAGATCCCATTCCCAGCTGCCTATATGTCCTATCTTCTGAGCTTCCATGAGTTGTCTGTGGCTATTTCTTAAAGCTTCTTCTGCCAATTTTCTCTTTGAGTGTTCTTTAACCTCTTCTAATGCCCTGTTAACTGCGTGTACAATCTTAGAAAGACTCCCTTTTAGAACATAATCAGTTGCCCCGCATTTTAAAGCTTCTATTGCGAAGTCTTCACCCATTTTACCACTAACAAAAATAAAAGGAACATCTGGAGATTTAACTTTTGCGATTTTCAAGGCAGAAAGGCCATCAAAATGAGGGAGTGAATGATCTGCAAGGATCACATCAGGCTTAAAGGATTTTAATTCCCTTAAATAATCTTCTTCTTCTTCTACTCGTATAGATGAAAATTTCATTCCACTTCTTTCGAGTTCACGGTTAATCAACTCGGCATCAAATGGAACATCTTCAAGTATCAATATTTTGAGGTCTTCTTCCATTTTAAACCTTCTTAAATATCTTTAGAATATTATTTACAAAGTATTATTATAAATTTTTTTTTAGAATTTTGTGAATATAATTCATTATCAATAATATGAATATGATTTCAATTTATTTGTTACAATTATTGTACTGAAGCTCTCAATGTCATATTTATATCATAATTAATTCTTTATCTGTAAATTAGACCTTATAAAGCTATTGATTTTCAAATTGAGTTAGCAAAAAAAAATAGTGTTGAAGCTGTCCTCAAAAACATCTCAGACCAAAAATTTAAGGCCATTATTCTTCATCATTGGGAGCTTCTTTATTTAAATAGCTAATTTTTTTTGATTGGATAACTATTTAAATAAATATTAATTGTGTTTATACCATTAAGACGTCTCTTTTATAGGTTTCATTTATTACAGTTGCAAGTCCAACGTAAACTGCTGATAATCCTGTTAATATTCCTTCATAACCAGCTATCATGGTTATTGTGGAGTTTCCTGTTAATTCACCAGCAGTTAGAAGGAAGAAAAGTACTGCTAAAGTTATGAATACCACCTGAAGTCCTCTACTGAGTTTTAAAGCAGCGAAGAACATCACTATTGTGAATAGACCCCACATGAACAGATAAGACGCTAGGGAAACTGGATCGGGTGCAGTTGCTAGTCCCATCTTTGGCAAGATGAGTAGTAACACAAAACTCCACCAGAACAGTCCGTATGATCCGAATGCAACCATTCCGAAAGTATTGCCTTTTTTGTATTCCATCCAACAAGCCAGTATCTGAGCCACTCCACCATAAGCTATGCCCATTGCAAGTATCATACTGTTTATTGGGTAAAAACCCGCATTGTGTATGTTCAACAGCACTGTGGTAAGTCCAAAACCTAAAAGTCCCAATGGTGCTGGATTGGCTGTTAAATCCTTTAATGTAACTCTATTTTCAGTCTCTTCAACCATATTTTATCCCCCTAGAGGGTTAGTTTTTTATACTCCTTAAATTTTATGTGATAGATTATTCTTCGAGTGTTGATGTGTCTCCGATGTCTTCTCCTGCTTCTCTGGCTCTTAAAACCCTTCTCATTATTTTGCCGCTTCTGGTTTTTGGTAGTGAATCAACCTGTTCAATTTCACCTATGACTGCTACGGGCCCTAATTCATATCTTACGTGTTTTTTGAGTTCTTCGATGAGTTTTGTTTTGAGTCTATATCCTTCTCTTAATATTACGAATGCTTTTATAACCTGTCCCTTAATTGGGTCCGATTTTCCAATTACTGCTGCCTCTGCAACTGCAGGGTGGCTTACAAAGGCTGATTCAACCTCTGATGTGCCTACTCTGTGACCTGCAATCTTTAAAACATCGTCGGATCTTCCCTGTATCCAAAAGTATCCGTCTTCGTCCTTCCTTGCCATGTCACCGGCCTTGTAAACTCCGGGAATCTTATTCCAGTATACCTCTTTAAACCTGTCCTCATCTTGATAAAGAGTTCTGAACATTGCAGGCCATGGTTTGGTAATTACCAGATACCCTCCCTTTCCAAGTGGCACTGGTTTGCCGTTTTCATCAACTACATCCGCTGCAACACCAGGTACTGGTTTGGTTGCTGAACCAGGTTTAAGGTAAGCTGAAGGTAATGGAGATATTAGGTGCATTCCTGTTTCTGTTTGCCACCATGTATCCATTATTGGGGTTTTTCCCTTTCCAATGTTTTTATAGTACCACATCCAAGCCTCGGGGTTGATAGGTTCTCCAACCGTACCGAGTATTTTTAGTGAGGATAGGTTGTACAGATTGGGATATTTGTTTCCAAACCTCATCAGGTGTCTAATTGCAGTAGGTGCTGTATAAAATTTAGTTACCCCATATTTCTCCACGATACTCCACCATGCACCCGGATCCGGGTAGTCCGGTGCTCCTTCGTAAACAACAGTTGTGGTACCAAGGAGTAGTGGTCCGTATATAACGTAACTGTGCCCTGTGATCCATCCGATGTCACCTGTGCACCACCACATATCATTGTCTTGTATATCGAATATGTTTTTGAGGGTGGTCGAGACGCCAACCATGTATCCTCCCGTTGTGTGAAGTACTCCCTTGGGTTTTCCTGTACTTCCTGATGTGTAAAGTATGAATAATGGATCTTCTGCATCCATTGGTTCGCATTCACATTCTGCTGGTTCTCCTTCTATTAATCTTTCGAAGAATATTTCCTTTCCACTCAGATCAGAAATTTGTATTTCACTTCCTGTGTGCTTTACAACTATAACGGTTTCAATGGTTGGACACTGGAGCATTGCCTCGTCTGAAATTTTTTTAAGATCTATAATTTTTCCCCTGCGGAAGGTTCCATCTGCGGTTATGAGTATCTTGATCTTGGCGTCGTTCATCCTTTCAACAAATGCTCCGACGCTTAGACCTGAATATACAACACTGTGTACTGCACCTATTTTGTTACAGGCCAGCATTGAAATTAGGAGTTCTGGGCACATTGGGAGGTACATCGATACTGTGTCCCCTTTTTTTACTCCCAGGTTTTTAAGTCCGTTGGCCATTTTGTTGACCTCACGGTAGAGCTCATAGTAGGTTAACTTTTTCTCATCCCCCCTTTCATTCACGTAGAGGATGGCTACTTGGTTTCTTTTTTCGGTATCGATCCACCTGTCAACTGCATTGTAGGCCAGGTTAATCTTTCCGTTTACAAACCACTTGTAGAAAGGTTTGTTGCTTTCATCTAGAACTTTATCCCATTTTTGGAACCAGTCTAGATCTTCTGCCTTTTCTTCCCAGTATTTCTCGAAGTCTTTTCCCTTTCTAATTTCGTTTTCCCAATTCTTTATGTGTGCTCTTTCTACCGTTTCGACATTTGGTTTGAAAATTCTCTTTTCATCCAGAAGAACGGTCGTATCGCGTTTCATTTCTTTCCCCGCCATTTAAAAATTCTTTGTCCAATTTCAATGATAATAACTAAGTTGATTTTAGTATATATATTTTTCGATGATTAATCATTATAAATCATTATTAATGATGATGATTTAATATAACTTCAAGCATAATTAAAATATACATTAAATGTTACGGATTATTTATTTTGATTTATCCCATAACTGCGGACATGACATCAGCTGGATCACTGATAGAAGTTATTGATACCCCTGTTTTTTTACCATCCCTTGAAATGCTGCATGGATTGGATTTATCATCAAATGTCTTGTTAGTGTAACAAAAACATCACCTTTATTACCACACATAATAGAATCTTCTACTTTTTCCTGTTCTTCATCATCCAAATGACAATAATCCGTTTCCAACTCTTTTAACCCATCAGCCTGTTCCAATGTTAGGAAAAGATGGTCAATATCGTTATTTTTATATAAGCACGATCTTTCGTCTATATGCCATATTAAAAGGCCGGAAGTAGGTAGTTTAGAGTCAAAACCTACTTGTTGACGATTTTCTACCAGGAAATATTCGAGTTCATTAGAATTCTCAATAAAAAGTTTATATATCTTTTTATTATCCAGAACTCCGGGTATTTTATATGTTTTAGGTTTTCCTTTAACTATCTCTGGTTCAACCCATCCTAGGGATGACCTGCAATATGCACAGGGAAGGGCAGATGTTTTAGATTTGTCGTTGTTATATAACATTACTGTAAAAAAACCTTTAATAAATTATTTGGAGATTTATTATTGATTAAAAGAAACTTGCCTGGTATTCTAAGTGGTTTAATTATTTTTATAATCCTTTTATTCGTATTTGTAATCCCAAATTTCCAAAATAATGATTTTAATGAACAATTAATTCAAAAAGTCTCCAATGGGGTGCCAGCTGATGAATTAATACCCCAAATTGTGAATTAGAGTATTTATGATAAACAAAATATAACTTATACTGTGAATCAACGCATATTCAATATCAATAAGTGGGGAAACGGAACTGTAGCATCTCAAACTGATTATATATATGAAACCCGCCATTATAATAAAATCAATTTACGAAATCAGAATTACAAATTAGTAAGGATAGAATATGCTAAACATGAGATATCTAAAGAAGAATTTTTACAAAAAATTAATGATTTAAATTATTAAAAAAATATTCTAAAAAAAATAAAAAAAATTAGGGATTGGGATTTTTTTCCCTAAGTTACATCATTGGTGGCATACCGCCAGGCATACCGCCCATTCCACCCATTCCTTCCATTCCACCCATATCAGGTTCCCTTGGAGTTGAGGATGCTATTACATCATCTATCCTTAGGATCATTTCAGCTGCTTCAGCTGCTGACTGGATAGCCTGTTTTTTAACCCTGTGAGGTTCGATTACTCCAGCTTTGTACATGTCCCGTACTTCACCCTTGAACACATCAAGTCCCATGTATAAGGATTTTTCGTGTGCTGCACGGAGATCAACTAGGGAATCTATACTGTCGAGTCCTGCGTTTTCAGCGAGTGTTTTTGGTACAACTTCGAGTGCCTCTGCAAATGCTGCAACTGCAAGCTGTTCCCTTCCACTTATGGTGTCAGCGTACTCTTTTAAGCCTCTTGCTATTGATATTTCTGCTGCTCCACCACCAGCCACTACTTTACCGTCTTCAACTGTTGCTGCGACTACACCAATTGCATCGTCTACAGCTCTTTCAATCTCATCTACAACGTGGTCTGTTGAACCCCTAACAAGGAGTGTTACAGATTTAGGATCTTTACATCCTTCTACAAAGATCATTTCTTCGCCTGAAATTCTTTTCTCTGCTACTGATCCAGCGTCTCCAAGATCTTCAAATGACATGTCTTCAATGTTTGAAACTACCTTAGCACCTGTTGCCCTTGAGAGTTTTTCCATGTCTGATTTTTTAACTCTTCGGACAGCCATTACACCTGCTTTAGCAAGGTAGTGCTGTGCAAGGTCGTCTATACCTTTCTGACAGAAGAGAACATTTGCTCCTGCATCTTTTATTTTACTGACCATGTCCCTTATCATCTGCTCTTCCTGTTCAATAAAAGCTTGCATCTGAGCTGGGTCTGTAATCCTTATTTCTGCGTCTACTTCAGTTTCTTTCACTTCAATTGCGCTGTTTAAAAGTGCGATTTTAGCGTCTTCAACTTTTTTAGGCATTCCAGGATGTACCCTTTCCTTGTCAATAATAACACCTTGAACTAGTTTGGACTCATCTACGATAGCACCATCTTTCTTCTCAATTTTGATGTGATCGGTGTCTATTTCACCTTTTTCTTCAACCTGTTTCACAGCTGCAACTATAAGTTCTGCTAAAGGTTCTCTTGCTTTTTCTGTTCCTTTACCTGTCATTGCAGTCATAGCAACTTTCAAGAGAGTATCTCTGTCGTCTGCATCAATTGATATGACGTTTAGGATTTCCTGTGCTTTTTCAGCTGCCTGTCTGTATCCCATTGCAATGATGGTTGGGTGTATATCCTGATCCAGCAGTCCTTCTGCTTTTTTGAGTAGTTCACCAGCAATAATGACTGCTGTGGTTGTTCCGTCTCCTACTTCGTCTTCCTGTGTTTTTGCAACTTCTACTAACATTTTTGCTGCTGGATGTTCGATGTCCATCTCTTTGAGTATGGTAACACCATCGTTAGTAACTACAATATCTCCTAATGAATCGACAAGCATCTTATCCATTCCCTTAGGACCTAGGGTTGTTCTAACTGTTTCCGCAAGTACTTTACCTGCTAAAATATTCATCCTTTGAGCATCTCTACCTAAAAACCTGTTGGTACCTTCAGGTAATATTAAAACTTGTTGGCCTTGGCCGCCTAATTGTGCCACAGTATCACCTCTTTTTGTATATGTAATTCATTAGTGGGTTAGAGGTTCTATAAATAGTTTTTGATCTACTTTTATAATAAAATTTTATTTTATTCAGAACATTTTTGAGGACTAAAATTTGTTATAAAAAAAATTTTGTGTACTTAATATATTGTAAAAAATTATTTAGTTTATCAGAAATTTATAAAATAAAAAAGTTATATTAAAGTACCTATTTACCGATCTTTTTCCAAAGGATCTTTTCACCATCTGCTGTCGACTTGAAGTAACCCTTCCTTTCAAGGTTTCTTAAAGCGTGTTCAAAGTTTTCATTCGATAATTCACTGAACCCTATAGTTTTAAGCTTTGAATAAAGATTTTCTGAAGTATCCTCATCATATGGAAGTATTTCGTAAATCTGGAATTGAAACGAGGTAAGATCCTTTTTGGGACGTGATATAATGGCTTCAAAGTATTCCTTTATCTTCTCTAAATCGGCAATTTCATTCTCCTTATCACGAATGATATCATTGAGTCTGGCTATTTCTTCATCTTTTCTTGCTATATACCCATTATATTCTTCTTTAACATCTTTTATCCGAATACTCTCTGTCTCTGTTGATATTGATGACTCATTCTGACTCTTTTTTAGTTCGATCTTAAGCTTACTGATCTCTAGGAGGCATGCCTTCACTAATTGCCTCAACTGTTCCCTCTCGGTATCCTTTAATAACGGCATTCTATCACTATTATTATCTATGTACTAACCTGTTTTTAAGCTTTAAGATATCATCCTCAAAATGGAGAACTAATATTGATATTCCCACTCCAAGCAGTGCACCTGCCAGTACATCTCCAGGATAGTGAACTCCGATATAAACCCTTGAAAACGCAATCAGAACTGCTAATAAAATAAACAATAAAAGATGTCCATACTTTTTTCCAACAATTATACAACCTACGAATACTTCTGTTGCATGGCCCGATGGAAATGAGTAATTAGTTGCATTTGCAAGCTGGTGTACTCCTGTAAGAATCATAAAAGGCCGTGGTCTGAGAAAAACATATTTAAGATAATCTGAAATGAAATGGCCTATTAATATACCAATTAAGAGTATTAAAGCCACGTTTCTACCTTTTTCTCCCCCAAATATGGCTAATACTGCACATACTCCGAACCAGAAAAAGTAGAGACCAATGTTGGTAATTATAGGGATTAAAACGTTGAAAAAGGGATTCTGAAGATTTAAATTGATGAAGTAAAATAATACCACGTCTACATTATTTGCTGCGCTGATAAAATTATTCAACATTTTTACCTTGTAAACTTTTTTTTATTATTTTAATATTGATATAAATAGGACCTTTTATTTAAAATAAAAAAAATAAATGAGTGATTTACATTATCTCATTTATCAGTTCTGCATTCAAAATCGAAGCACCTGCAGCACCTCTTATAGTGTTGTGGCCAACCAGTATGTATTTCAAACCTCTATCAAATACATCGTCTTTACGAATTCTGCCCACTGATACTGCCATCCCTTTACCTTCCATACGATCCATACGCGGTTGCGGTCTGTTATCTTCCTCACGAATTACAACAGGGTTCTCTGGTGCTGAGTGAAGATTGAGTTTCTGTGGAAGGCCTTTGAATCCTGAAAATGACGATTTAATTTCATTTACCTCGAAATCTTCGTTCATTTCTATGAAAACTGCTTCTGTATGTCCATCCAGTACTGCAACTCTATGGCAAGATGTACTGACACCGAAGTTTGCATTGGTAACTGTTTCACCGTCGAAGTCTCCAAGGAGATGTAGTGTCTCTGTCTCCATTTTTTCTTCCTCTTCACCGATATATGGCACTAAGTTATCCACT
>Ga0302161_10000230_pt1 | contig 14639 bp, 5 predicted proteins | sample I_Fen_E2_1_FD_193498 | JGI IMG/M metagenome (GOLD analysis project Ga0302161, IMG submission 193498) | Peat permafrost microbial communities from Stordalen Mire near Abisko, Sweden - I_Fen_E2_1 | ecosystem: Environmental > Terrestrial > Soil > Wetlands > Permafrost | place: Sweden: Abisko...
AGATAGACTAAAAGAACCAGACAGAGATATTTCAGAATGGCGGCGATTTTTTGATAAGGAAGATAAACAATGAGTACTAACAGTACCAAGGTGAAAGCTAAGCTGAAATAAGTCGCCTTTATTGAAGGTATAAGCAGATTTCCTACTGCTCCCATTCCGGCTATGTCAGCACCGATGTTCATAATAATTGCAGGGAAGCTGAAAAATAACATCAGATACAAAACAGGTTTTGAATAATTAGTTCTGATAGTTCCTGCTAAGCCACGTGAAGTTACCAACCCAATTCTTGCACACATCTCCTGAATGGAAGCCATGAGAGGAAATGTGATAAGTGCAGTCCAGAGGGTCGAAAGTCCATAGCCAGCACCTGCCTGAGAGTAGGTTGCTATACCTGAAGGATCATCATCACTTGCACCTGTAACAAGCCCGGGCCCAAGTATTTTCCAAAAATGCATGAGTTTAGATGGATTTTCTTGCATCCTGAGAAGATTGATTTAAATGACAATCTTTGGTTTTAGTATCTGCATGGGAAGAAGAATTTTAAAAGTACTGCCTTTCCCTTCTTCACTTTCAACCCATATCTTTCCATCATGTTTCTCAACAAATTCTTTACACAAGAAGAGTCCAAGACCTGTTCCTTTTTCATTTTCAGTTCCCTTGGTTGACATGTTGGAGTCAATTCTGAAAAGTTTTGCCATTGTTTCTGCGGACATTCCAATACCGCTGTCCGATACAGATATTTCCACTTGATTTTCGTAGGTTCTTGCATTTACCTGAACCTGACCATTTTTATGAGTAAACTTAACAGCATTTGTAATGAGATTACGTAATATGGCTCGGAGCATATTTTTATCTGCCACAATCGTTAATGTTTCAGAAATATAGCTCTTTAGCTCAATATTTTTGCCTGTCGCCATATCATCTATCATGGTAAACTCATCATTTATAAGTTCGCTTAAGATAACAGGAACAGGGATAAATGATATTTTCCCTCGTTGTGAATTTGCCCATTCCAGCAGGTTTTCAAGTAATCGTAGTGTCTGGACTGCAGAGGTATTTATCATTTCCGTGTACTCATAAAATGTGGCTGAATCATTTAATTTTATAGATTCTTTCATCATTTCGCTGAAGCCGATAATGGTATTGAAAGGGTTCTTCAGATCATGGGCAATAATTGAGAAGAATTTATCTTTTGAGGCATTTAATTCATTTAATTCAGCGGTTTTTAATGCTACGGATTTTTCGAGAAGTATCTTCTGTTTTTTCAGCTGCCGGAGGCGTAAACGGAAAATCAGGACAATTGTAAGAACAGCAACGGACACCATAATAATTCTAAACCACCATGTTTTCCAGAAAGGCGGCCGAATAATGATTTTTAAGGAAGTTCCCTTGTCATTCCATTTTTCATCATTGTTTGAAGCTAGGACTCTGAAAGTATATTCACCCGGGTCAAGATTAGTATACGACACATATCTTCTGGAGGCATCAGTATAGTTCCAGTCTTTTTCAAAACGTTCCATGATATACTTATATTTATTCTTTTTAGGGTGAATATAATTAATAGCTGCAAAAGAAAATGAAAAGACTGACTGGTCCCAATTAAGTGTGATCTCTTTTGCTTCACTTATGTGTGTTTGAAACTGGGCACCGGGAACTGCATAAACGACCGGTTTGTTGAAAATCTGAAAGTCAGTAATATAAACAGGAGGAATGAAGGTGTTATCTTTCAGACTGTCGGGGTTGAAGGAGTTGAGGCCGCTGTATCCTCCAAAATAAAGGTCTCCTGCCCGTGTTTTAAGAAATGATTGCTGGTAAAACTGGTCACCCTGCAGGCCATCCTCTTTAGAATAGTTTCTGATACTTTGAATTTCAGGATTCAGCCTGCTTAAACCAAAATTGCTTGAAATCCAGATATCCCCTTTATTATCCTGTGTTATGGCATGAATTCTGTTATTTGGCAGAATATTTGTTGTATTATAATTTTTAAGTATAGTGCCATCCTGGTTGCACATAAAAAGTCCTTTGGTATTGGTTCCTACCCATATATATTCTGACTTATCTTTATAAAATGCACCTATATCATTATCCGGGAAATGAATGACTTTAAATGTATTTGATTGATTGTTATAAAGATTGAGCCCGTTCTGGGTACAAATCCACATTTTATTCTTATTATCTTCAAAAAAGAACCAGCAATTAGACCCGCTTATGGAACCTGGTATTGCCTGGTCAGATCTGAATCGTCTTACAACACCCTTTTTGGTATCAAACAAGTCAATTCCCACGTTGTAGATACTTATCCACAATGTATTATTATGATCAATAATAAGATTCCATATAGTTTTATCTGAAATGCTTGAAATGTCCTTATTATCTGGCATATAATGGATGAATCGTCCGGTTTTTCTGTCATAGCGATTCAGACCTGCATCCCAGGTACCGATCCACATATTATAATCCTTGTCTTCAGCAATACCTCGTATAACATTCCCGCTGATACTGTTTGGGTTTGCAGGTTCGTGTTTAAATATCTTAAACTTTTCGGTTTTGGGATCATAAACATTAATACCGCCTCCATCTGTACCCACCCAGATCATTCCTTCATGATCTTCAAAAATATTGCCAACGAAATTGTAAGACAAAGAGGTAGGATTATTACTATTATGGGTAAATAATTTAAACCTGTCTTTTTCAGGATTAAAATAATTAATTCCGCCACCGGAAGTACCTACCCAGAGGATTCCTTCCCTGTCACGGTGAAAGCACCATATTCCATTATTATTGAGTCCATTATCATTTGAATTATCATACATTATATATTCAAATGTTCTGGAAACTTTGTCGAAACGATTAATTCCGCCCTGATCGACTGCAAGCAATAAATACCTGTTATCTTCAGGAATGATATCAAGAACAAAATTCAGGTTTGTACCTTTACCTTCACCCTTTAATCCGAAATGTTCAAACCTATTGGTCCGCGGATCATATGAAAAAAAACCGTTACCATCTGTGGCAATCCATATTTTATCTTCATTATCAATATACAGGCTTTTATAGGTATAGTTACCAAAATCAACAGACGGGTCATTAAACTTTGTGAATAAACCTGTTATCGGATCAAAACGAATAATTCCGGGGCTCAGAGAACCAACCCAAATATTTCCTTTGGAATCAATAGCTGCCATTCTTGAGGGCCTGACAGACAAACCATGTCTCTGGGCTTCAAATGGATATCTGACAAAACTCTGATTCTCAGGGACCCATCTGTTCAGACAACTTCCATCAGTCACAACCCATATTTTCCCATTTTTATCTTCTACAATGCCTGTAATGCAATTGCTGTTTAAACTGTTATTATTGACACTATTCTTTTTAAAGACTTTAAAATTATCACTAGTTGGAATATACAAATTCAAACCATCATAAGTTCCAAACCAGAGATTTTTTTCATTATCCTCATAAATACAGGTTAAGATATCACTGCTGATTGATCCCGGGAAGTTATCAATATGCCTGTATTTTTTAACCTGATAGCTGTCGAAATTATCGAGCCCTACATCGGTACCCATCCAAAGATAGTTTTTACTGTCTTTATAAATACAACGTATACGGTTACTTGAGAGACCTTCGTTTACTGTCAGGTGATTGAACTTTGAATATTGCAGCTGAGCATATGTACCCAACGTTCCGGAAAACCACAGCAACATGAGTAGTAGGCATCGGTTTAAAGAATGATTTCCGCTTATTTTCAGACTATTTAACACAACCACTGTCTCTTATTGTTTTTCGGATAGAACAAGAGTAAAAACTTCAGAATTATAAAGGTACAGCATTTTAGTTAATATTATCTTAAACAGGATGAAATAAGAAAACAAGGATAGCTCATGAACTAATAATAATTGAGGGGAAAATGATAGAATTCTTACGCCAATGGGGCTGATCCTGAAGGGAGTACCAGTTTAAAGGTGCTTCCTCTGCCGGATTCACTTTCGACCCATATCTTTCCACCATGCTTTTCTACAAATTCTTTGCATAAAAATAGACCAAGTCCCGTGCCCTTTTCATTCTCCGTACCACGGGTTGAGAGGTCAGCATCAATACGAAAAAGTTTTGACATAGTTTCTTTTGAAATACCTATTCCGTTATCTGATACCTCTATTTCTACAAAATCGTTGTCAATAAAAGCTTTTATTTCCACTTTCCCTTTTCTGTGGGTAAACTTTATAGCATTTGATATCAGATTTCGCAAGATGGTTTTAATCATATTCCTATCTGCAAAAACGGTTAATTTCTCCGGGACTGTGCTTTTGAGTTCTATGTTTTTATCATGTGCAGCATCATTCAAATTAAGGAATTCCTCATTCATTATGTCTCCCAGGTTAATTGTCAGAGGTTTAAATGATATTTTTCCTCGCTGTGAATTTGCCCATTCTAAAAGGTTTTCAAGCAACTTCAATGTCTGAACAGCAGAAGTATTTATAAGTTTTGCATATTCTTTAGCGTTTTCAGGATTTTCTGTATGAAATTCATCATTCAGCATATCGCTGAATCCTATAATAGTACTAAAAGGATTTTTCAGGTCATGGGCAATGATTGAGAAAAATTTATCTTTAGAGGCATTGAGTTCTTGCAGTTCATAATACATTTTTTCCAGTGCCTCTTTTTGAGATAATAATTCTTCGCTTTGTTTTTCTATCTGCAACTGCCTTTCTTCAAGTGTCGTGTTTTTTTCCTGCAATTCGGCAGTTTTTATTACAACTAATTTTTCAAGCAGAGCCTTCTGATTTTTCAGCTGTCTGACACGTGAAATAAAAATTATAACAAAAATTAAGATTATCGCAGAAACAACAATTACTCTGAACCACCATGTGGCCCACCAGGGTGGAAGGATTGTAATCCTCAGGGAGGTTCCCGTCTCATTCCATAAACCAGAATTGTTTGAACCCTTAACACGAAACACGTAATTACCCGGATTAAGATTAGTATAAGTTACTTCATATCGGTTATCTGTATAGATCCAGTCCTTATCAAAGTTTTCCATTTTATATGCATACTTATTTTTTTCAGGTGCTGAAAAGTCCATAACAGCAAAAGAAAAAGTAAGTACCGATTGTTTATGAGATAGAATCAGAGACTTTGTTTCAGTAATATTCTGGGTTAAAGGTGAGGATTTATCACCCGGTTTTACACTTTTATTAAATATTTTAAGATCAGTAATTAAAACAGCCGGGATACTTTTGTTTTCAGCGATTTTTTCAGGGTAAACGATGTTGAATCCTTTTGTTCCTCCCATAAGCAACACACCGGTTTTTGTTTTCAGGATGCTCCGCTCAGAAAACTCATTACTTTGCAAACCATCAGCTTTGGTAAAATTTTTAAATCTTAAATTCCTGTAATCAAACCGGCATATACCTTTGTTCGTTGTTACCCATAGTATACCTGAATTATCCAAAATAAGCCCTTTTATGAAATTGTTTGGCAAACCATCTTCTTCATAATACCGTCGAAAAGTTCCTGTCACCGGGTTAAACCGGTTGAGTCCATGAGGTGTGCCAATCCAGATGCAGGAATCATTTTCAACCAGCATATCAGTTACTTTCGGATAACTCAGACTGTTTTCATTTTTCTGATCAGATTTGTATGTAATAAACTGACCGTCAGTCAGTGAGTAAATCTGGAAATTTTCAGAAGTTCCAATTAGAAGACGATGGCGGGACAATCGTACCAGCTTAACAACATTCTCATTGCTTAATCCGCTGTTATCAGGAGTATAATCTGTGAATAGATTTTCTTTTATTTGATAGTGAATTAAACCATGTCCAAAACTTCCTAACCACAAATCATTATCATCGCCTTTCAAAATATCAAATATATTGTCATCCTGAATACTACTATTCCTGGTATTAAAAGATGTCATGGATTTGGTTTTACTTTCCAGATGAATAAGTCCTCCGGCCCAGGTTCCAAGCCAGATTTGATTATTCGAATCTTCCACCATGCAAAGAACAGCATTGCTACTCAAATGAGAATTATCCGTATTAAAATGTTGAAAACTATTATTCTGATTATCCAAAAGATACAATCCTCCGCCATCTGTACTTACCCATATTTGACCACTATGCCCTTCTAAAAAACCACTAACCGTATTATGACTCAGACTATATGGAGCTCCTGGGAAGGCCTGATAACTAACAATGCCATCTCTGTTTTTCATGGCTATATTGAGACCGCCTGTATAAGTACCAAACCATAAATTTCCTGTTTTATCCTGGTAGATCGTCTGAATTGATTCATTACTCAAGCTCAGCGGATCATAGTCATCTTTTCGATAATGCCAGAATCTTTGATGTTCCCTGTCAAATAAATTAATTCCGCCATTTTCAGTTCCAATCCACAGATTTCCCTTATTATCAACGAAAAGTGATATTACCTGATTGAGAGAAAGACTAAAGTTATCCCGGGCGTTATGTTGATAATGAATTAAATTAGTAATTTCACCTTTCAGTGTTTTTTTAAGGCAATAAAGACCATCTGTGCTTCCAAACCAAATATCTCCTTCCCAATCCTCTGTAATATTCCAAAAAGTTTTGGTTGACAAATCTTCGAAACCTCTTCCAATATTATTAATATGTTTAAAGGTTCCTGTTTCAGGGTGAAACAGGTTCAATCCTGTACGCGTTGCCACCCAAAATCTGTTATCTTTATCAATGAATACAGCTTCTATATTGTTATTACTTAGACTTTCAGGATTATTTGGATCGTGAGAAAAACGGATGATCTGGTTCTTAGTACGGTCAAAGTAAATTAGACCCACACTGGTTGATAACCATAAATTGCTTAGAGAATCCTCTAAAATTTTTGTGACGGTACAATTTATTCCTCTCAAGGGTGATGATTTATCAAGCATATAATTCCGAAAGCAGTCCCTCTTCCGATCATATAAACATAAACCATCCTCTGTACCAATGAGTAAATTCATATCATGATCTTCCAACATTGTTTGTATATAGTTATCAGGTAAGCTTGCTGAGTCGTGAGGATTATTTTCGTACGCCACAAAATTAAAACCATCATAACGATTGAGTCCGTCATTAGTGCCGATCCATATAAAACCTTTTTGATCCTGAGTAATAGCTGTTATTATTGAAGAAGAAAGACCATCATCAGGCGTCAGATGAACGAATTGCAGACGATTTGGCTGAGCATAACCATCTGACAAAGATGTCAATAGAAGAAAAAATAGAATTAGTATTGAGAAGGAGCAGTTCTTCAACTTAAAAATCTTTGGTAATTCAAAGATATATAAATAAAATCGTCGATCCTTAAGACCTTGGCTAAAACTGTTTATTTTTACACGTCAATTAAATGAATTTCGAAACCATGAATTTCAAAGCATTCAGGATTTCACTATTAACCAGCATGCTGGTTTTTATACATTCGATCTCATTTTGTCAAATTATTGATTCATCATCTTTTAGCATAGTCTCTCGTCAGAGTTTTTACTCTTTTGAAAAGAGTTGCGAATTTCTTCTTCATATCTTCCCACGCCTATCTAAAAATCATATTTCAATCACTCTAAAGGTTGGAGAAGAGACTGTAGCTTCATGGAATGGTATACCTGGCAGAAATATTCTGAGACTGCCATTTTTATTAAACCTGACGCCATCGCAATATAAGGTGGAAGCAAGGATAGTCGTTGGAAATACTTTAGGAATTATATATGTGGCTAAAACTGATCTGGTTGTTCTTTCGTATAAACCAAATGAAGTAAAAACGGACAGGCTCACGGGAGGATTGATTGTGAATAAGTTACCGTTCTTCCCTTTCGGCTTTTACTGTTACTCCCCTGTTTATCCATCATTACCGGAAGAAGAGATTGTAAAAGGATTTAATCTGATATCTCCATATCAGAAAATCAACAAGGAAACTCTGCTTGAAAGAAAAGCTTATATGGATCGTTGTGCCGGACTAGGAATGAAGGTACATTATAACCTTCTTTCAGTTTCAGGAGGTGGTGGTGTCGGGTCGAAGATCGAAGGTCTGAGCGATGAGGAAAAAAGAGAACGGCTGATTAATGAAATCAAAACCTTCAGGGATCACCCGGCATTACTTGGATGGTATATCTCAGATGAACCAAACGGAACAACCATAACACCTGAAAAACTGGAAGAGATTTACAGGACAATTAAAGAAAATGACCCATGGCATCCGGTTTCAATAGTATTTATGGCTCCATTTTTAAATGCAAAAAATTATTCCGAAGCGCTCGATATTGTAATGGCAGATCCATATCCTATACCCGATCATCCCGTTTCAGTACCCGGGGAAGTAGCTGATCAGCTGAGAACCGAGTTTAAGGGAAAGAGACCTTTCTGGATTGTGCCTCAGGCTTTTGGTGGTGGAGAACTATGGAGTCGCGAACCAACTTACCAGGAGATCAGATCGATGACATGGCAATCTATCATAAATGGTGCAACCGGAATTCAATACTTTGTGCGTCAGGGACTTAATTATTTTCCAAAATCCTCATCAACATGGAGTGAATGCGGGAAAATAGCGATGGAAGTAGCTGAGTTGACACCATGGCTGCTTTCAGATGAATACCCATTACGTGTAGAATCATCATCAAAGAATATATTAGTCACCTCCAGGGTTCATAATGGTCAATTGATCATTATGGCTGTTAATAAGATAAATGAACCTGTAAGTACCTCTTTCCATATAACCGGGTTTTATAACGGAAAAGCAAGGGTGCTTTTTGAAAACCGATTTGTTTCAGTCAAAAGCGGAGTAATAGCTGATCAGCTTGCGCCATTAGGATCGCAGGTTTATCTGTTAAACCTTAAACCTGAAAGGCAGGAATCAGAGGCTGCAAATACAAACCTCATTAAAGATTCAGGCTTCGAAGATCTGTCCGGACCCGGATTACCTTCTGCATGTTATGCCCGACCCGGGGGTGACAGAGGAGCAACATATTTTCTAGATACCAGAGAATATTCTGAAGGCAATCATTCTCTGAGAATAATTACACCTGATGAGAATAAAAGCCTGGCTATCAGGTTCTTTCCATTTAAAGTCAAAGCAGGCGCATCCTATACAATTTCTATATGGGCAAAATCTGATCCTGAACAAAGATTTTTTTCTGTAACGAAACAGGATAATATTCGTCTAAATGAAAATAAAGATATGCCACAATATGTAGAAATTTTATTGGGTGATTTTACAAGAGCAAGGTTTATCCCTGACAAAGAATGGAGACAATATATGACCTTTGTTACAATTCCTACTGATACTCTGGCAAGCTTTAAGACCAATCTGATTCTTAAGATGCCGGGGCAGGGTGTTGCCTGGTTCGACCAGGTGAAGGTAATTGAGGATAAATAGCGGAAAAACCTTTTTACAGGTTGGTAGAGACAGGTCTGAGACCTGTCTCTACATGATATATAAATGAAATTTGTTAATCTCCTGTTAATGTCTTATTCCATTGCAGGCAGAATGATTTTTAAGTATACCTTTAAACCATTGTCTAACCATATAAATACCCTTCCTATGTTAAAAAGTCTTATCAAAACAGCTTTCAGACACATAATAAAACATTTTGGCTACAGCATACTGAACATTCTTGGACTTACCTTAGGCATAACCAGTGCTTTGTTTCTTATCATTTATGTATCGGATGAAATAAGTTATGACCGGTACCACGAAAAAGCTGACCGGATTTATCGTGTCTCAAGCTCCATTAAGGAACCTGACGACCAGTTTACATGGATTGTAGCACAGATCCCATTCGGACCGCAGGTGACGCATGATTATCCTGAAGTTCAATCTTCTGTCAGGTTTATAAACATGCCTCGTGCTCTCTATAAGTTTGGAGACAAAGAATTCAACGAGGAGAATTTCTATTATGTTGATTCAACGCTGTTTGACATTTTTACTTATAAAGTAATAAAAGGTGAAGTTAAATCTGCTCTGCTGGCTCCGAAAAAGATCATTCTTACAGAGAAGATTGCTAACAAATATTTTGGAAAGACAGATCCGATCGGGAAAACTCTCACAACAGGAACTGATACCTATGAAGTCACTGGTGTAATTCAGGATGTTCCTACCAACTCTCATTTCCGGTTTGATGCTGTTGCAGCAAGAAATAACTTACCTAAACAATTAGGAAGCTGGGGTAATTTCGGAGTGTACACTTATCTGCTTTTTCCTGAGAAATTTGATGTCAAGGCATTCGAAACAAAGATGAAGGGTATGTATGACGCTTATATGAAGACAATATTCGAACCTCTGAAGATAAGCATTACCTATCATCTTGAGCCGATTACCAAAATCCATCTTTATTCAACAAATTCCGGGGAACCGGAGCCGACAGGAAGTATCACATATGTATATATCTTTTCAATAGTTGCTATTTTCCTGGTACTCATTGCAGCTATGAACTATATGAATCTTGCCACAGCCCGTTCAACCAGGCGCGCACGGGAGGTTGGATTAAGAAAAGTGGTTGGCTCACGGCGAAGTCCTCTTGTGTTTCAGTTCTTATCCGAATCAATGGTATTTACCCTCATTTCTACATTAATAAGCATTATCTTAATACTGATTTTAATACCAAAATTTGATCTTCTTGCCGGTAAATCATTCGATCTCCATATTATTTACAGCCCTGTGGTTATTATCAGCTTAATCGCAATAATAATTATTGTTGGAATTTTCGGAGGAAGTTATCCCGCTTTTTTTCTATCGCGGTTCAGTCCTGTTACTGTCCTGAAAGGGGAGATTACACAGGGATCTGCCGGCAGTCTTTTTCGCAAAATCCTGGTAGTTATACAGTTTACTGTTTCAGTAATTATGATAATATGTACACTGGTTGTATTCAGGCAGCTTAAATTTCTGAAAAGCACCGATCAGGGGTTTGATCAGAAGAATGTCATCGGGCTTCAGCTGAATGGGGCAATGACAAGGAAATATCCTGTTCTCAAAGAAGTTCTTCATGAAAACCAGAACATAAAATATGTGACATCGACAAATACAGCAGTGGGTGAAGGTTCCGGAAAAGTTATATTCAGTGTGGAAACAGATCAGGGAATGGCCAACCGGGGTATTAATTTTGCCGTAGTTGATTATGACTTTATTGATGCTTTGGGTATAAAGATTCTTAAAGGACGCAGTTTTCAGCAGGATATGCCATCTGATACACTCACGGGAGTAGTGGTAAATGAAACATTTGTTAAAAGAATGAGCTGGGCTGAACCTATCGGGAAAAAAGTGGTGTTAGGTAATTTTGTTGTTGGCAGAGTGATAGGTGTAATGAAGGATTATCATCAGACAGGAATGTATAACAACATTGAATCTCTTCTTCTGATTTACCGACCAATAAACGAGGTAGTTTACATTAAGCTCAGTGGTACTGAAACATCTCAGACACTGAGCTTTATAGAGAAGAAGTGGAAGGAAATATTTCCCGATCAGCCCTTTGTCTATACATATCTTACCGAGAGGTTTAACCGGCAATTTGAAGCTGATGAGAAAAGGGGACTGATATTTACAATTTTTACCATTCTGGCAATCCTCATAGCCTGTCTGGGTTTATTTGGATTAGCCTCTTATATGGTTGAGCAAAGAACAAAAGAGATAGGCATCAGAAAAGTGTTCGGTGCAAACGAGAATACGATACTCGGATTAATTTCGAAGGACTTTCTTATTCTCGTTGCGATAGGAATTGTTATCGCTGTCCCGCTTGCTTACTACATTATGCACAAATGGCTTGAGAATTATGTCTACAGGACCAAAATTGGCGTGCCATTGTTATTGATTGCAGCATTATTAACAATAATGGTAACATTCATTACTATCAGCTACAAAGCCTACCAGGCTTCAATTATGAATCCGGCCAGGGCATTGAAGACGGAATAACAGAAAACCATCATACAAGCAGCTCTTGGTAGAATCTTTTCTCTTAATAGATTAATGTGTACAAAATGAAAAAATACTATTCTCTATTTTCCCTTTCCTTAGCATTATTTTTATCAGGTTGCGATAAACAGAATATAAATTCAAATTACAAAAGCAATTCGGAGCCACTGATGCGGAACGCTTATATAAAACTACCGCTCGGAACCGTAAAACCATCAGGCTGGTTAAAGTCACAGTTAGAGAATCAGGCAGCAGGACTTACCGGAAATCTTGGTGACTTCTGGCCCGATCTGGTTAACTCTTCATGGAGAGGCGGCAATGGCGAGGCTTGGGAAAGAGGACCATATTATCTCGATGGTCTGGTTCCCCTGGCATATACTCTTGAGGATACAGGTCTGATAAAAAAGGTAAAAACCTGGATTAAACCAATACTCTCAAGTAGCAGTGATACAGGATGGTATGGACCAGCTAAAAACCGGGACCGCTGGCCGCTTGCGGTTGCTAATAAAGTCCTGATGCAGTATTATGAAGCAACAGGAGATAAACGTGCTATCGATGTACTTACAAAATACTTCAGATACCTGCACACCTCCAAGCCTGACTGGCCAGATAAGGAGTGGAGGGGAGTTCGTGCAATGGAAAATGCAGTAACCGGCTATTGGTTATTCAGACAAACAGGAGAACCCTGGATACTTGAAACAATAAGTTCTATTCAGAAAAACAGCTCAGACTGGACAACTTATTATGAAAAATTCCCTTGGGATTCAGCCGCAGTTACGGATAAAAAAGTGCCGTTCAACTGGGGTCCGGAGGGTTTGACTGCACATGTTGTAAATAACGCAATGGCAATAAAATATCCTGGTTTATGGTATCAGCAATCAAAGGATGAAAGATTTAAAAAAGCTGTATTTTCAGGAATTGAAAAATATGATTTAAATCACGGGCAACCCGGAGGAAGATTCTCGGGAGATGAACATCTGTCTGGCAAAAGTCCGGGCCAGGGATCAGAGTTATGCTCTATTGTAGAGTATATGTTTTCCCTTGAAGAACTTTATACAATCTTTGGAAATAACACGTTAGCCGACAGACTCGAACTTCTTGCGTACAATTCTCTTCCTGGTACAACCACTCCGGACCTATGGGCTCATCAATATGATCAGCAGGCGAATCAGGTATTGGTCTCCGCAGCTAAAAGAGACTGGAGCTCAAACGGTGATTATTCAAATATTTATGGTCTTATGCCAGACTTCGGCTGCTGTCTTGCAAATATGCATCAGGGATGGCCAAAGTTCATTGAGAGCATGTGGATGGCAACAAATGATAATGGATTGGCACTTGTGACATATGGGCCATCAATAGTTAAAGCCAGAGTCGGGAACGGTAAAGAGGTGACCATTTCTGAAGAGACAAACTATCCATTTAACGGATCTGTTAAACTTACAGTTAACACAGAAAAAGCAGTAAGATTTCCCATTGAGCTAAGGATTCCCGGGTGGGCCGATTCGGTAACGGTAAAATTCAAAGACAAATTTATTAAGGTGAAAAACGTCTCTACCTATAAAATTAAGGAGAGATGGAAGAATGGTGATCAGATCATCGTGGAAATACCGATGCAGCTTCGAATTGAGAACAGATACAATAACTCATTATCTATCATTCGTGGCCCGATTTATTTTTCATTGCGGATTGATAAAGAGTACAAAAGTGTCAAAATCAATTACGATAATTTCCGTTATAAGGGAAGCGTAGATTGGGAGATTTATCCAAAGAGTGCATGGAATTACGGATTGCTTATTAATAAGAATAATATAATGCGGGGAATCAAAGTGACAGAGAATCCTGTCAGCAAATATCCATTTTCAGACACGGGAGATATGATCTGGTCAGCTGATTCAGGAAAATATTTACAATCAACTCAGGAGGCACCTGTTATAATTAAAGCAAGAGGTATGAAAATACCGGAATGGATAATGAAGAATAACTCAGCTGACATTCCTCCGTTAAGTCCTGTAAAACCCGAAGGAGATCCGGAAATAATTACCCTGGTTCCATACGGATGTGCAAGGTTGAGGATTACTGAATTTCCGGTTATGGATATTGTCCTTATGGAGGATATTATGAGACCAGCAAAGTAAATCTTTAAGAACTTACACAGAGAGTCACAGAGAACACACAGAGTGCCACAGAGAGGTTGTAATTATAAACCTCTGTGTAACTCTGTGAGTCCTCCGTGAAACTCAGTGTACCAGAAGAAACAGGTTAATATAACTAAGTTCATGGATTCAGATTTGAGCAGTTTTTTCTTTCAACCAGATCTTTTCTTCTTCGGAAAGAAAAGGGCCAAGTTTTTCATAAACCTCAGAATGGTAAGAATTGATCCAGTCTATCTCTTTTTTATCGAGTAAAGAAATGTTGATCAGAGATTTATCTATATAGCACAAAGAAACAGTGTCAAATTTCAGGAAATTTCCGAATTCATTTTCTTCGTCCTCAAAACAGAGAATCAGGTTTTCAATTCTGATCCCATATTCTCCTTCTCTGTAAATTGCAGGTTCATCAGAAATGAGCATACCTGGTTCGATAACTGTTTTTGAGTCAGTTCCTGATCCCTGACCAATATTCTGCGGACCTTCATGGACATTAAGACAGAAGCCAACGCCATGGCCTGTACCATGACCATAATTCAGTCCATTTTCCCATAACGCTTTACGCGCCAGAATATCAAG
>Ga0302161_10000232_pt1 | contig 14569 bp, 12 predicted proteins | sample I_Fen_E2_1_FD_193498 | JGI IMG/M metagenome (GOLD analysis project Ga0302161, IMG submission 193498) | Peat permafrost microbial communities from Stordalen Mire near Abisko, Sweden - I_Fen_E2_1 | ecosystem: Environmental > Terrestrial > Soil > Wetlands > Permafrost | place: Sweden: Abisko...
CCATTATATTCTTTAACTTTTTCCATTGTCATAATATCCTTTGGTTGCTCTACTACACATATAGTTCCCTTATCTCTGTTGGGATTATCACATAATGGACATGGATCTCTATCTGTAAAATTTCCGCATACAGAACAATATTTAATAGTTCCCCTTGCCTTAACTAATGCATTAGCAAATTCTCTCACTTCATCATCTGGAAGATTTAAAATATGTAATGTTAACCTTTGAGCTGTTTTTTGCCCTATACTTGGCAATTTAGCAAATTCCTCTATTAATTTTTCTATGGCTACTGGATAAAAGTCCATCATAATTTCAGCTTCTCCTTTTGTTAATTTTTCATTTAATTATCTAAAAACAATAATTCCATATGGAATGTATTTTGATTAATTATTTTCTTAATATAACTTATTGCAAAAAAGCATACAGACTGAAGGATAAACCAACACCTCTGCATGCTAATTATTGTCATTATTCTTAGAATAATCCGCCTGGCATTCCGCCTGTTAACTTACCCATTTTGCTTGCAGATTCTTCTTCTGCTTTTTTTAATACTTCGTTAACTGCACTCATTATTAAGTCTTCAAGCATTTCTACATCATCTGCATCTACAACTTCTGGCTTTATATTAATTGCAATTACCTCTTTTTTACCATTTATCTTTACTACTACAGCACCGCCACCTACTGATGCTTCAAACTCTTTTGTTTCAAGTTCCTTTTGCATATCTTCCATTTGCTTTTGCATCTTTTGTGCTTGCTTCATAAGATTATTCATGTTCCCGCCACCAAAGCCTCCTGGAAATCCACCTTTTGCCATAAAAAAATCCTCCTCTTTCTTAAATATCATTTTTTAATTATAAAACAACTTCTTACAATTGACAATGTATAATTGACAGCTGACAATTATGGCTGAAAGCTTCAGGGAGAAAGTTCGAGGAACCAAATCTAAGATTCGGACTCTTACTTTCCCCTTAAAATTTCCAATAAAATACTTTTTCAAAACCTGTAAGGCTTTGTTCCTTAATTGTTAACTGATATTACTCATCGTATATTTCAAATGGTATTCCTTCTATTGTTTCCTTTAATAATTCTTCTTTATTTTTATTTTCTTTATCTTTTTTTACCACATAGTCTACTATTATTTTTTCTTTTAATGCCTCAGAAAATACAGCATTTACAATATCTTTATATTCTGATTTTTGCAATCTGTCTTTATTAAATGCATACATTGCCTCATACTCTAACGTAACTACTCCAGCCTTAAAACTATAAGGTTTAGCCGTAACAATTGATGCATAAACAATCATTGCTCTTTTTGCTTTAAATTTTTCTAATATTTCAGTCCATGCTCTGCCAACATCATCAAGAGTTAATGCCGAATTAGCATTTACTTGGGAATTTCCTTTATTATTATCATTAATATTATCTTTAGTTATAGTTTTTTTAATTTGATTTCCCTGAATTGCAGTAGAATCCATTTTAGTATTTACAAAATTTGAATTTTCATGTGCTGCTTCACCTTGAATAATTTGTATTTTTCCACTTTTTAATGATTCCTCAAGCTTATTTATTCTTGATAATATAACTTCATTTGAAGTGTCATATTCAATTTTACACATTTTTATAATAGCAAGTTCTAGATATAATCTACTTTGTTTACTTGCTTTTGAATTCATCTCAGCATCTTGAAGTATTCTAATATCCCTCATTATTTCTTCAACTCTAATTTTGTGGCCTTGTTCCTTAATCATAGAAATATTTTCAAGGGACATATCTAAAACTTCTTCTGGATTATTCGTAACCTTAACCATGAGCAGGTTTCTAAAATGGGATATTAAATCCTTTATAAATAGCTGCATATCCTTACCTGAATAAACTAACTTATCAATTATAACCATACACTTTTCAATACTTCTATCTACAATTGCATAAGTTATATCAAATAAATATTCATTAGTTACAAGCCCTAATATACTAACTAAATCTTCATAATTAATTTGTTTTTCTCCCATTGCAATTGCTTGATCCAATATACTTACTGCATCTCTCAATGCACCGTCACATACTCTTGCAATTAAATCTAAACTTTTTTGTTCATAATTTATATTTTGAGTATCAGTAATCCTTCTAAGTAGAGTCGAAATCACATTTTGGTTTATTCTCTTAAAATCAAATCTTTGACATCTAGATAAAATTGTTATAGGTAATTTTTGAGGATCTGTAGTTGCCAATATAAATATTACGTTTTTAGGCGGCTCTTCTAACGTTTTTAGAAATGCATTAACTGCTCCCACGGATAGCATATGAACTTCATCTAGTATATATATTTTATATTTAGCTTCTTGTGGTGGATATTTAGTATCATCTATAATATCTCTGATTTTATCAATACCATTATTAGAAGCTGCATCTAGTTCTGTTACATCAATGGCTAATCCTTCATTTATTTTTATGCACATTTTGCACTTATTACACGGCTCTCCATTATGCAAATCAAGACAATTTACTGCTTTTGCCATTATTTTTGCAGTGGATGTCTTTCCTGTTCCTCTTGTTCCACAGAAAAGATATGCATGTGCAATTCTATCATTTAAAATTTCGTTTTTTAATGTTGTGGTTATGTGTTCTTGCCCAACAACATCTTCAAAAGTCCTCGGTCTCCACTCTCTGTATAGTGCTGTATAACCCACAGGCTCTCACCTCGCTATTTTCTTAGGCACATGAAGAAAATAACAATCCCACAATGCAGCCTATATTTTTGATTGTTATTTCTTGAATGTGCTTAAATATAAACTTATTATACACCACTAAATGAATAATTAGTATAAGGGCTCATTAAATATTTGTTTCCCACTACTTTAATCTAATGACTAAGATCTATTAATTTTATAAATTATATTTCATATGTATCACATCTTGAACCTGTTATTTTTTATATCCCTAAGTGATTATTATGTGCTAAAATAATGAAAGAATATATTTGAAAAATTATTCAAAAAGCACAGGATAATTAGGAGGAATACATAAAAATGAGCTTATATGATGATAAATACTTATCTATTGCTAATGACATATTAGAAAATGGATACTTTGATAACAATAGAACTGGAGTCTCAACTTATAAATTGCCTCATCAAATCATGCAATTTAATTTAGAAAAAGAATTTCCTATACTAACAACTAAATTTGTAGCTTTTAAAACTGCCGTTAAAGAACTTTTATGGATTTTTAAAGATCAATCAAATAGTGTAAAAGATCTTCAAGCTCAAAACGTTAAGATTTGGGATGAATGGGAAATGGAAGATGGCACCATTGGAACCTCTTATGGTTGGGTCGTTAAAAAGTTTAATCAAATAGATAAATTAATAGATGCCTTAAAAAATAACCCTCAAGACAGAAGAATGATGCTTAATTTATGGCAAATACCATATTTAGATGGTGGTGCATTATATCCTTGCTGTTTCCTTACAATGTGGGATGTAACAGATGGAAAACTAAACTGCATGCTTGTACAAAGAAGTGGTGATTGGCCACTTGGGGTTCCTTTCAATACAAGTCAATATGCTGTATTAGTTCATTTATTAGCTCAAGTTACTGGACTTAAGCCTGGATTATTTACTCATGTTATAAATAATGCCCATATATATGAAAATCAAATTGACGGAATGAAAATTCAATTAACAAGAAAAAATGATGCATATAACGCTCCAAAGCTTTGGATTAATCCTGAGATTAAAAATTTCTATGACTTTACACCAAATGATATAAAGCTTGAAGGTTATGAACATCATGAAGCAATTAAAATGCAAGTATCAGTATAATAAAATTTTAAGGAGGACTAATAAATGATATCAATAAGTGTTGCTGTTGCAAAAAATAATGTTATTGGAAAAGATAATAAATTACTATGGCATATCTCAGAAGATTTAAAGAGATTTAAACAAATTACTTCTAATAAAAAAATGATTATGGGAAGAAAGACTTTTGAATCATTGCCTGGAATTTTACCAAATAGAGAACACATAATTGTAACTAGAGATGAAAACTTTAACGTTGATTCAGATAAAGTTACAATAGTGCATGATTTAAATTCACTGCTTGAAAAATATTCAAAATGTGAAGATGAAATCTTTGTAATTGGTGGAGCAGAAATTTATAAGCAGCTCCTTCCTTATACACAAAAAATATATCTAACCAAAATAGATGAAACTTTTGAAGGTGATACATATTTTCCTGAAATTAATTACGATGAATTTAAAACAAATTATGTTTCTGAACAACTTATTGATGAAAAAAATAGTCTTCAGTATACATTTATAGATTTAGTAAGAAATTAGAGTTGGAGGATTTTGTATGAAATTTATAACTTTTAAGTATGATAATACAGAACAAGTTGGAATTTTAACTAAAGATGAACAAGGAGTTTATCCAATAAAAAACCTTGGTTCAAATTATAAAAATATGAATGAGTTAATAGAAAATATAACTGATGAAGAAATGAAAAATTTGCAATCAGCACTTGAAGAAGATGCTATAGAAATTCTTTCTATTAATGATATTTGTAAGATGGCTCCAATTCCTACACCTAAACAAGATATAATTTGTTTAGGCATTAATTACATGGCTCATGCGGTGGAATCTGCAAGATATAAAAAAGAAGCTTTTGGTGGGGATAGACCATATGCAGTTTATTTTTCAAAAAGAGTAAATGTTGCAACTGGGGATCAAGATTATATTCCAAGCTATCCAGAAATTGTTGATAGCTTAGATTATGAAGCAGAACTAGTGGTAATAATTAAAAAGGATGCTAAAAATGTTGCTAAGAAGGATGCTTATGACTATGTGTTTGGATATACTGTTATGAATGATGTTAGTGCAAGAAATCTACAAACAAGACATAAGCAATGGTACTTTGGTAAAAGCTTAGATGGTTTTACACCAATGGGGCCTTCCATTGTTACTAAAGATGAATTTGTAAATCCACCTGTACTCCAAATATGTTCTAGAGTTAATGGAGAGTTAAGACAAAATAGTACAACTGATCTTATGATCACTTCCATTGAAGATGTAATTCATGAATTATCTCAAGGAGTTACTTTAAAAGCTGGAACTATTATTGCAATGGGAACTCCTGCTGGTGTAGGCATGGGTTTTGAACCACCAAGATTTTTAAAATCTGGAGATATAGTAGAATGTGAAATTGAGGGCATCGGTTGCCTTAAAAATATTATAAAATAAAATAAAAAAGAAAAGAAAAGAAAATGAGGGTATTTCATAAATGAAATGCCCTCATTTTCTTATCCTATTGTCTGTCCTATGTTAATCCTATTGAAGAATAACCTAATTAAAATTCTTAATTGTAATTAAATATTAAAATAGACCATGCACCTCGCTTTGTTATTAGTTCTCTATACGTTACTTCTGCAGTTAGCTCAGACCAGATTGATCCACGGCACATGAAAGGAACCACTTATCGCTGCTTCCTTCCAGATCTGACGAGGTTCATGGGCTTCCATTGCGTGGGACCCAGTCATCAACACCACTTACAAAAGTCAGACTATAGATTGCTAATATCTAAGCGAGGAATTAAATCCTGCTATAGCGGATTGCAGGTTACAGGGCACCGCTGACTCCCCATCTAGCATGGCAATGGTGGAATGCTGAGGGTTTGAACCTCAAAATTTTCTTTATGAAAAAAAATTTCCGTCCCCATTGTGGACGCCAAACCATATTTACCAAATGCTATTTTTAATACTTGTTAATGATAACATATAAGAATAGCAAATTCAAGGATATTCTTTTTGACTTTATATTAAATTTCTTCCATCCTTCATAATTACTTTTTAACAAGAATAATATGTTCCTTTTCTACATCTGCTAAAGCCTCAAAAATTTCAAATAAATTATTATCATTAACTTCATTTTTGTACTTTTCATAATAAGCTACAGCATGCTCTTCTTTTTGCTTTGCTAATTTTAAAAGAGCATTGTCATTATCATATTTATCATAATTTATTTTATTTAAATTCGGAGTTTTTGTAAATCCACCTAGTCTCTGATGTATCTTAGAATGAAATATTTCTATCTTTGCTAATGCTTTAAATATTTTTTTAACTTCATCATGCGTTGACATCATTGCTGCTGTATTGTAAAAATCACCATTAAAAAGTTCAAGTTTAACAGCATGATCTAGAATTTTTAAAGTATTTTCATTGAGTAAATTACTTTCCACTGTAATAATTTCATTTTCTACATCTAAATATCTCTTGCTCACACCACAAAATGGACAATATATAATATTATTTATAGAATTCTTATTATTAAAAGCTAATTCATTAAAATTATAATTCTTTTCATTTATTTCCATACCACATATTTTACACTTCAAATAATTCACCACTTTCCAATTTCATATATATTCTAACATATTTTTTGTATAAGTGGCTACCCTGATTTTAATCAGGTGACTATCACCTATTTCAGTGTAGATTATTTATTACAACATATATATTAACATTGCTAATTATCTATAATAATGTTAATATATAAAATATATTTTAGGCGATGGAGTTCGCCTTAATTGCGTAACGCTAAAGGCTCCTACAAAACAACGAATGACGTTATTTTGTAGGAGCCTTTTATTTAAGCACATTCAAAGAAATAACAAATCAGTATGCTAGTCTATTTTTGACTCGCATTTTCCTTCACATGATTCAAGCATCTTATGAAAATGACTGAGAGGAGAAAAAATGATTAAAAAAAATGAACAAAGTAAATTTACATTTCTTAAAAACTCTAATATCAGTACAATTATTGGAATATCATTTTTAAAATGGGTATTCATAAGCTCAATTGTTGGTACTTTGACTGGAATAGCGGCAACTTTATTTTTGAAAAGTTTAGAGATTGCAACAGGTTTAAGAAACAATAATCCATGGTTATTGTTTCTTCTGCCAGTAGGTGGCGCTTTTGTTAGTTTTATATATTCTAAGTATGGAAAAAGTTCTTCAAAAGGTAATAATTTAATCATAGATAAAATTAACGAAAATGCAGATAATATCCCACTGCGCATGGCTCCTTTGGTTTTTCTAGGTACTTTTATAACACACTTATTCGGAGGTTCTGCCGGAAGAGAAGGTACTGGTGTGCAAATAGGTGCAAGTATATCAGAAGGCATTGGACGCTTATTTAGATTGGATAAAATCGATACTAAAATTATTTTAATGTGTGGAATTAGCAGTGGATTTGGTTCTGTCTTTGGTACTCCACTTGCTGGAACTATATTCGGGCTAGAAGTGGCAGCACTTGGAGCCATGAATTATAGTGGATTAATACCTTGTTTTACAGCTGCCTTTGTAGGAAATTGGGTAACAGAGATTCTTGGTATTCATCATTCACACTATAATATATTAGGAATTCCTGATATTACATATCCTATAGTCTTAAAAGTTATAATTGCCTCAATTTTATTTGGACTTATCAGTAAATTATTTAGTGAATTAACTCATAAATTGAAAGCTATATTTTCTTATAGCTTTGAAAATACAGCTTTTAAAAGTGCGGTGGGCGGGGTTATCATAATCATTTTAACATATATAGTTGGAACAAGAGATTATCTTGGACTTAGCATTCCATTAATTGCAGATTCATTTACTCAACAGGTGAGCCCCTTTGCATTTTTAAATAAGCTTATATTTACGTCTCTTACTTTAGGCACTGGCTTTCAAGGTGGTGAGGTTACACCTCTATTCGTAATAGGTTCAACCTTTGGAAATACTTTATCAAGTATTCTTCATATTTCACCTTCATTTTTAGCTTGCTTAGGTCTTATTGGAGTATTTGCAGGCGCAACTAATGCACCAATTACCTCTTTCATTTTAGGCATTGAAATGTTTGGTTCTCAAGGTAGTGAATATATGTTTATGACTTGTGCAATAAGTTATCTATTTTCAGGTCATTCAGGAATTTATATTTCTCAGAAAATTAACACAAGCAAAAGCAGATTAATTGAGGTACCTAAAGACGCTACTCTCTCCCATTATAGAAAATAAAGGGGTAAGAATTCATTTCAGTCACTTATGATTTGTTAATACTACTAGCAAATCATAAGTAATTTAATAAAAACTTACCCCTCTATTTCTTTTTATTAATCTTTATTTTTTAAATGAATAACCTTAATAACTAAAGTAAATATTATCAACAAACTTAATACTAAGATTAATTCAATCATAAAAAGTTCTTCAGGCAATGCATTTATTATCGGATCAGTTACTGAATCAAAAATCCAATAGTCATTTCTAAAAAATATTTTATGAAAAAAATAAAATGTCTTAGAGAAATCTATTACTACCATTATAGAAACAGAAATGAATATTAACGTTATTATGTTTACACTATTATTAAAGCTTTTTATAAGCACTTTGCCTAAATTATTATTTTTATTATTAATTATTTTAAAAATCATTGTACTAATGAAAACAATACTAATTATATATAAAAATATAAATATTTGTTTCACTTCATAAAAATGAATTTTCCCAAAGCTACTCATAGGTAACTTATTAAGTACTAATTCGTTATTCAATGGATTTTGAACATAGTAAATTATTCTTTTATAATTATCCATTAATATTTCTGTCGATAATCCAGTATAATTATTTAATTCATATTTGTGGATTACATATCTATATACAACTGTTGCATTTAGAACACCTAAAACTGCAATAGCGATAATAGAAATTGCATAAAATATCTCTCTTAAAAAATTAAAAACTACTTTTTGTATTGTTACACAACTATTCCTATATATACCAAATTCACTTCCTTATAATTTTATAATAAAGCCATTTATAATTTAAAAATTATAAATGGCTTTATTAGCAACTTTTTAATATATTACAGTGTGTTTTTCTCCATTGATATATTAACTTCAATCACCATCTCATTTACGCCCATTTCAATGCAAACCACTTTATCAGAGCTTGCATTTGCAGTAAATTCTCCATGAACAAGAGTTGGTGTCGATATGTTTATATTTATATTGTCATTTGAAAAATTAGTTGCTACATTTGCTGTTAACATATTTGTAAGTTCTGAAATTGCACTTTGTGCTAATTCATCAAAGTTATCTACAGGCATTCCCATCATCATTGTAGATGCAATTTTTTTTGCATCATTTAAACTAAGTCCATAAATAACATTTCCTCTAATATCACCAATAATACCCACAATAATCATAACTCCTGGGCTTTCTATAAATCTACCTTTCAATCTCATTCCTTTTTTCTCCACATTAGTTAAACCTAATTGAGGCATAACACTTGCAAAAGAATTCAAAATAGGATTTATATAATTGACATCCATTCACCTTCACCTCTTCCAAACCCTATACTTATTGACAAATCTCCAAATTGAGTTTTTGCATTTGCAGCATAAATGGCTTCTAATTCCGCTTTTGATATACTAATTGATTCTCCATGAAATGTAGTTGGCGGCGCAACTCTTAGTCCAAATATTTTGTTCTTTTTATTTATCATTGAACATGCATTTCCTGCAATCATATTCGATATTTCAGACATAACATTAAGAGTTTCTTCATTATTTTTAGGTTCTCTTTTAATTAAAACTTTTGCTATATTTTGTGCAGATTCAAATGACATATCAACAATCATCCTACCTGAGTATTTTCCTATAATGCCCATAATTATTGAAATGCCTGCACTATGTTTTTCTACATTGATATTATTTTCATTGGTTATTTCTGGGCTTGTTTTAGTAAGTTTATTAAAAACATTTAATAAAGATTCTTTGAATATTGCAGAATATAATCCTTCTAACTCTAAAAATGATTCCTCATCTGCCATAACTCTATTTATTAATAAAGTTAGTTCTTCTGCCTCAACTGGTTTTTGTGCATATCCAGATACATGAGTTTTTTTAGCTTTTCTTACAATTTCATCATCCATCATAGAACTAACAATTATCACTTTAATATTAGAATTAATTTTATGTATTGCCTCTGTACATTCAAACCCATCAGTTCCTGGAATAGTCATATCCATTGTTACTAAATCTGGTTTTGTGTCCGTAACCACTTCAATAGTTTCTTCTAAAGAACTTGCTTCTCCTACAACATTAAACCCATTCTCTGTTAACAAATCCCTCAATAAGGCAATTTGAAAAGGAGAATCATCTACTATAACAATATTTACATTTTTCATAATTCCATACACCCCTTTATTCCTAAAAATTATAATTAATTCTCATCCCGTGAATATACAATATGTCATTTATATATTGTAATTTTATAACATAGTTATATTATAAATATAATACATCTACTTTTTGTGAATTAATCCTATTATTATCATTATATTTTATAATTCAACAATATTCAATAAAATTCGGAATATTGTAACATTTTGCCCCTTTTTAGACTAATAATATATTCACACTTTTAAATTTAGTGTTATTTGTTATCTTTATTAAAGTATGGTACCTCAATTATATCTAATATAAACATAAAAACAGGAATTCCAACAATTAGTCCTAAAATTCCAGCAATATGTTCTGATATTATAAGTATACTTAGTGTATAAAATATAGGTAACTTGGTTTTTGAAGACATTAACTTTGGATTTAATATGTATGCTTCAAATGCATGAAGTAATGCAATCAGTATAAGTACATATACGACTTGAACTAATCCTCCATTATTAAAAGCAACTATACTTAATGGTACTAATGATATTATTACTCCAGCTACTGGAATAAGACCAAGCAGCATAACCATCATTCCAAATCCTAATAGATGAGGGAATCCAATTATCCATAATCCAATAGTAGAAAGTACACCATTAATTGTAGCTATAACTATTTGTACTTCTATAACTTTACCAAATGAAGAAATAAATTTCCCCCCTAAAAATTGAAGTTCACTATAAATTCCAGATATTTTACTTTGTCTAAATTTAGATGTAAATTGAATTATTTTGTCTTTTTCTAAAAGGAAAAAAATACTTAAAATCAAAGCAATTATAATATTAATTCCTACTTTGCTTATATTGGAAATAGACTGTACAATGTAATTTATTCCTTCTGTTGAAAAGATACTTCCATAAATTTGGTCTAATTTTTCTTGTATCAAATCAATAAATTGATTATTTTGTGGAGAACTATAAATCTCATTTATTTGTCTAACAACTTGTTTAAATTCGTGAATAACTAGTGGTAAAAAATCTATTATTATTATAAATAGCATAGCTGTTACAACTAAAGAAACTGTCAATATCATTACTTTATAGTTTATCCTTATTTTATTATCAAGTTTATTTATTAAAAATCGGGAAACATTATCAATTAAATATGTAAATACAAAAGTTAAAAGCATCAAACTAAGCATGTCTTTCATTGCATATAAAAATATAAATACTATTAATAATGTTATAAATCTTTTAAAAACTTGGCTTTTTATAACTTGCATCATATTTGGCATCAATACTACTACTCCTTGCATATATTATGATTTTGAATTTAAATAATCCATATAAATATTGTAACTCTTTTCTAGAAATATCCGTATATTCATACTAACAGTTTTACTTTTCTATGTAAATCATTTTAGACTATAATATATATAAATACTAAAATACAGGATAAGATGTCAGATTTTCTTATCCTGTATTTTAGTATCCATTTTTTAATCATATTGTCTTTTACTCTATAAAATCTTTTAAACACCCTATAAATTGCCCTTCATAATAAGTTCCTAGTTTATGATCCTTTATTTTTACCTTAGTATTGGAATCAACTCCATTTTCCACACAATAAGTTGCAAAAAAACTGATTTGTTTCTTTCCTGTTGTTCGAGGTTCAAGTGCTGGTTCACCTTCTAGTGTATAAAATTCTTCACCGTCCAGTTTTACAAATCTTAGTGCACTATCATAATCAATTTCTTTTTTATCTTGTGAAGACATAATGAAAGTATGATGAAAATTATGTTTTTCTGCTGTTTTATGATCATAACTTTCTATATAACCATTCTCAAGTATAATCCCAATAATCGGCATGAAATTTTCTATTTTAAAATCCTCCTTTATAAATAAGAGGCTGCTTCAAAATTAGACTTTTGATACAGCCCTCCTATTTAACTATATTATTTTATCCTATAGCTAGCATCCGTAATACTCCCTCTTTAGATGAAACTCCTCTTCTTAAAATCAGAGGAGTAAGAGATTCACACTAAATCGATATTTAATGAGGTTAACTCATGAATGAGTTAACTAAGTTCAAGAAACCAAATCATAGATTTGGACTTTCACTTATCTGCTTAACTGGGAGATAACGGCTGCACGCTCCTGGATGAGGTATCCCTTCAGAGTATTAGTCGAACTAATTTCAACTGAAGTACAAAACTTCCTTTGAAAATTTTACTTTATTTTTATTAATAATTCACCTGTTTTAACTTGTTGACCTTCTTCTTTAAGAACAGATTCAATTATTCCTGCACTAGAAGCTACTATATTTGTTTCCATCTTCATTGCTTCTATTACAAGTAAGCTTTCACCTTCTTTAACTTCATCGCCTTCTTTAACAAGCACCTTAATTATAGTTCCAGGAATACTTGCTCCAATTTCTAATTTATTTTCAGAATCAGCCATTTTAGTGCTACTATCTTCGTTTGAATTACCTAGAATTCTTTCAGTTTTATCTTTTATCTTTATTTCTCTTCTATTTCCGTTGATTTCAAAGTCCAAAGTTCTATTTCCTTCTGTATCTAATTTCCCAATTTCAATTAATTGGATAATCATTGTCTTACCTTCTGCTACTTCAATTTCGCTAGTTTCACCTTCTGCAAGCCCATGGAAGAATACATCGCTGCCCATACGGCTTACATCACCATATTCTAAGACAGATTTTATAAATGCTTCAAATACATCTGGATACAATGCATAACTTAACACATCTTTCTTACATGGATTGAATTTATATTCTTCTTTTAAATATGCTTCAATCTTATCAAAGTCTTCTGGTGGTAATAATTCTCCTGGTCTAACCGTTATGGCTTCCTCACCCTTTAAAACAATTTTTTGCAATTCCTTAGGGAATCCACCTTCTGGTTGACCCATCATTCCTTTAAAATATGAAACTATAGAATCTGGGAATGCCATATTCTTTGCTTTTTCATTTATATTATCAGGAGTTAAATCATTTTGAACCATAAATATAGCCATATCTCCAACCATTTTCGATGAAGGAGTAACTTTTATTATATCTCCAAGCATATCATTTACTTTTTTGTACATATGTTTCACGTCATTAAATCTATGTCCAAGACCAAAACTTTCAACTTGTGGTTTTAAATTTGAATATTGACCACCAGGTATCTCAAATTTATAAATTTCAGCACTTCCTGATTTTAAGTCTGATTCAAATTGACTATAAACAGGTCTTACAGTATCCCAGTAATCAGATATCTTTTGAATTCCAGTTAAATCAATACCTGTATCTCTATCTGTATTTTCAAGGGCTGCTACAATTGAATTTAATGCAGGTTGACTTGTAAGTCCTGACATACTATTAAAAGTTGTATCAATAATATCAATACCTGCATCAGCTGCCATTAATACTGTAGCAACACCATTACCAGTAGTATCATGAGTATGAAGTTGAATAGGAATTGAAATTTCATCCTTTAATGCAGTTATAAGTTTTTTAGCTGCATAAGGCTTAAGTAAAGCTGACATATCCTTTATAGCAAGTATATGAGCACCCATTTTTTCTATTTCCTTAGCTTTATCTACATAATACTTAAGACTATATTTATCTCTATTTTCATCTAAAATATCACCAGTATAGCATAAAGCAACTTCTGCAACTTTTCCACATTTTAATACTTCATCTAATGATACTTCTATACCTTTTAACCAATTAAGTGAATCAAATATTCTAAATATATCTATTCCACTTGTTGCAGACTCTTTTATAAATTCTCTTATAACATTATCAGGATAATTTTTATACCCTACACCATTTGCTCCTCTAAGAAGCATTTGGAACATAACATTTGGAATTCTTTTTCTTAAAGATTCAAGTCTCTTCCATGGAGATTCCTTTAAGAATCTGTATGCAGTATCAAATGTAGCTCCTCCCCACATTTCAAGAGAGAATAAGTCATTTCCATAAACAGCTGTTGCTTTTGCAATATTCTTCATATCTTGCGTTCTAACACGAGTAGCCATTAATGATTGTTGAGCATCTCTCATTGTTGTATCTGTAAGAAGTAGTTTCTTTTGATTTTTTATCCATTTAACTACGCCTTCAGGTCCTTCTGCATCTAATATTTGTTTTGTACCACTCAACCCATCTAAAGTAAGTATATTAGGAATATCAGGTACATCATATTCCTTCTTAATTCCCTTAGTCTCATTTACTATTTTTTGACCAATATAATTTAAAATTCTATATTCTTCATCAGTTCTTGGTTTTATATCAAATAATTGTGGATTGTCTGATATAAAGTTAGTATCACATTCACCCTTTTGGAATTGATCATTATTTAATACATT
>Ga0302161_10000235_pt1 | contig 14467 bp, 14 predicted proteins | sample I_Fen_E2_1_FD_193498 | JGI IMG/M metagenome (GOLD analysis project Ga0302161, IMG submission 193498) | Peat permafrost microbial communities from Stordalen Mire near Abisko, Sweden - I_Fen_E2_1 | ecosystem: Environmental > Terrestrial > Soil > Wetlands > Permafrost | place: Sweden: Abisko...
GACAATGTGGATTAAATTCTGTTTATATACTTCTTGGAATTATGGAAGGCAAAGAGGTAAAGGGAGAACTTTTATCTTATGAAGGACCTTTTGGAGTAGGTTATGGAGTAATGAAGCTTAGAAGACAAGAAGAAAATAAAAGCAATTTAGATTCCTTGATAAAATATAAAGAAGACAAATTCAAGAAAAAATTAAATAGCAATAATCCATATGTAAAGCTTGCTAGAGAAAATTTAAATCATTATTTTAGACATGGAAAAGAAATATCTAATTTACCTAGTGAACTTTTAGTTGAAAGACATGGTGTTTTTGTATCTTTAAAAAAATTCGGTCATCTTAGAGGATGTATAGGAACAATAGCACCTACAACTAATTCTGTAGGAGAAGAGATAATAAGAAATTCCATAGAAGCAGCAATTCATGATCCAAGGTTTCCGGCAGTGTTGGAAAATGAAATGGAGGATATTGATATATCTGTAGATGTGCTTATGGATTCAGTACAATGCAAAAAGGAAGAATTAAATCCTAAAAAATATGGAGTTATTGTATTGTGCAATGGAAGACGTGGATTGTTGTTACCAGATCTTGAAGGAGTAGATACTGTAGAAGAACAATTAAATATTGCTTGTGATAAAGCTAATATAGATTTTGACGAAGACTATGACATAGAAAGGTTTGAAGTTATAAGATATAAGGAAGATTAATATATTATGAGAAATAGAAGAGGTGGCTTACGTTGAAAGAACTTATTTTTTCCAATTGCCTAAACCACCTCTTGGAATAAATTTAAGGAAAAGAAACTATACAAGAATGAATTAGAAATTAACATAGGAATAGACAATAATGTTAGTCAAAAAATTGAGATATACCTATTAAGATCATTAATACACCAGCTATAATAGTAGGTTTGTTTCCTATTTTTAGTTTAGTAATAAACTTTAACATATAGTTACCAGAAAAGAATATAGCTAAGCTAATTATGAAGTAAGGAAAAGACACCATAAATGGACTATAACCTATTAATCCAGAACTAACTGAACTGCTTATATCATCAAGTGCTAGGGCAATACCTATAGAAAGAGCTTCCTTATATTTTAGTTCCTTGACCTTATTGAGATCATTATCATTTTTCTTAGAAAATGATGTGTATATCATTCTTGTACCCATTAACACCAAAAGTAGCATACTTATAATTGAGCATTCTTTATCATTAAAGAAATAAGATATTAATTGTCCAGATAACGAAGCTAAATAAGAAACTATAAAAGCAAGAAATGCTATTAATACATTCTTAGATAATTTAACTTTTATACCAGCAATACTGTATGCTACTCCTATCCCAATGTTATCTATACTATTGAGAATTGCTATAATAAATAGATATATTAGTTGCATAGTTTTCACCCCCTTAAATAAATTAAGTAAGGATAATGCTTTTCATTAAGACAAAATTTGAGTAAATATTATTGTCTCAACATTTATATTGAGGATGTTACGCTATGCTTTTTTAGTTTAATACATTATATGCAATATAACATAGTATGTTATGAATATTAATCGGTGTATTGGGGCATGTACTAGATATTAAAAGGAGGTGAGCATTATAGATGCAAAAATACCATTTTATGAAGAACTAAAGGAAAATATTAGATGCTGGGTATGTCCTCATAATTGCATATTAGATGAAGGAAAATTTGGAATATGTAGAGTTAGAACATTAAAGGCTAATTTACCCGTTGCTATAAATTATGGAGAAGTTACTTCAATGGCAGTTGACCCTATAGAAAAGAAACCCTTATATCACTTTAAACCATCAAAAGACATTTTATCAATTGGAAGCTTTGGATGTAATATGACTTGTAGCTTTTGTCAAAACTATGAAATATCTCAAGGAAGACCACAAACACAATATATGAGTATAGAAAAGTTGATTGACATAATTCCATCAATAGAAAATAATGCAGGGGTTGCTTTTACTTATAATGAGCCTCTTATGTGGTATGAGTATATTTATGATGCAGCTAAAAGTATAAACGAAAACAATCCGAACAAAAGTGTTGTAGTTGTAACTAATGGTTATATTAATGAAGAACCACTTTTAAAGATTCTTCCTTATGTTGATGCTATGAACATTGATTTAAAGGGATATACAAATAGATATTATAATAAAATTTGTGGTGCAAAATTAGAGCCAGTTTTAGAAACCATAAAAATAGCTAATAAACATTGCCATATAGAACTAACAACACTGCTTGTTAGTGATGAAAATGATTCTCTAGAAGAAGTAAGAGAAATAGCTAAGTTTATAGCTAGTATTAATGTAAATATACCTCTTCACTTAAGTAGATATTTTCCTAGATATAAGATGGAGAATGCTGCAACACAAATAGAAAAGATAACTGAAGCTCAAAATGAAGCGAAAAAGTATTTAAAATATGTATATGTAGGAAATGTAGAAGGGGTAGATAATAATACCTATTGCCCAAAGTGTAATGAATTACTTATTAAAAGAAATGGATATAATACACAAGTGCTTATTAAGGAAAATAAGTGCAAAAAATGTGGGGAAGAGATAAATATACATCTTTAAAAATATAAGCACATATAAAAAAAGCGGGAAGCGCGACCAAAATCTTTCAGCAGATAAAAAAGTGCAAAGCACAACGACGAACTTATTAATCACAACCAATATCATTACGCCTATAAAGGAATACTTAGGAGTCTAATTATTGTGGCACTCAAGCAAAAAGACTCCGTTGAACTAATAGAATAAGTTAAAGCACAATCAAAAAAATAACAAGTCCATTTGCCAGTCTATTTTCCATCATAATGGAAGCTCGATTCGCATGCGCTCACTGAGTAAGCGATTCACACCAAATCATAGATTTGGGTTCACTGCTCACGTCGGCAAATTGACCTAATAGGCCAGCTATGAGGGCGATTCATCTCCTTGCCTAATAAAAAATATTCATGGCAACTTTGGACTTGTTATTTATTTTCATGTGCCTAAAGTTTGCAGGAGGTATTAAATTAAACTCCTGCTTTATTATATTATGGATTGCTGAGTGTAAAAGGATTAAATTTAATGGCACCACCATATTGATAAGGATAAAACTGTTTTAAATGTGAAAGGTAGTTTATCCATTGTAAAGTTAAAGCTTTATATACTCTATTAAGATCACCTTTGAGATGTAAACAATCATCTTTGGTTAATTCCTTATGCTGTAAAAATATGATTTCATCTCTTAAATGCATTAATGACATAAGTAAATCAGCAAAAGTTTCATGCTCTAAAATACTTTCATTACTTATAAGATTAGATAAAATATCTCTACTTTCAATAACAAGTTTCTTTAATTCGGGATAATTGATTTTTTCAAAATCAACTTTATGATCATATGATTGTAATTTGTTATCAGAAGTCTTTAAATCAGTAAAGTCCAATTCTAGAGAATGAATATTTTCATCTCCGGCAACTATTAATTTTAATAGAATAAATCCAACATCGCTAAAAAATAATCCGACTAACATATTTAACTTGCTTAAACGCTCAAGCTTTTTACGTCTTTCTACAAGTTTTTCAAATACAAGAGCAACTGCAAGTATATTTATAGGAATAAAGCAAAGATTCATGAAAGAATAATATTCAGTATTTTCCAATTGACCAAATATTAAGTAATGAATTAAAAACATAATAAATGACAAAAAAATTAAAATAAATGAAACAAATAAATATTGTTTTAAATTTTTCATAATTACTCCTTTTTAAGAAATTTCTATTGATTTAAATATCAAATAAGAATGACTGATTTATTATAGCAAAAATATTTATATATTAATAGGAAACATAATGGGATGATATAAAATGAATTTAGAGTAATTAAAAAAAGAAAATTTACCTAATATTATTTACATATTATTTCTTAGGTTACCAATAAAGATGTAATATATGGAACTTACTCAACAAAAAGAGTAAAAGTGTTTATTATATATTCTAAATAAATTGTATTAAAATGGGAAAACGACTATAATATATTTAATAATTAAATTCAAAGGAGAATTAAAGCGTTTATGAAAAAAAATGAAAATTGGATTCCAGAATTGCAAAGCTTTAGTGGACTGGCTATTATATTTGTAGTTCTTATTCATGCTACATCATATTATCTATTAAGTGTGTTAAAGAAGACGTCCTTTGAAGAAGTGGATTTTGCAACGAGGTTAGTAGATAACCTTATTCATGGAGCAGTACCTATGTTTATATTTGTAGCTGGTTACAAATATGCTTTAAATAATATAGATAAACCATACAAAGAATATGCAATAAGTAGAACCAATAAAGTTATTAAGCCATTTTTAATTATAAGTATACTATTTTTTATTAAAGACATAATAGTTAATCTAGAAAGTTTAAATATTAGAAATTCAGCCATAAGTTTTTTTAGAATATTCATAGGTTATAATATAGCATATCAATTATGGTATGTACCTATGTATCTTTTGATAGCATTAACATATCCAATAATACATAAATTAATTAAAAGTGAAAAAATCAAACTAATATTTATTTTGGGAATAGTAATTACTCAATATTCATTGTCTTGGTATAGTGAATTACTAGCTAGTCATCCATTTGATTACATATATTATTATTTATTTTTTCATATGGGCTTAGTTTTTTGCAAGTATGACATAAAAAGCAAAGTTAAAAAGTGGGATATTAAAATAATAGTTACATATTTAATATTGGCTTTAATAATAACATTAAATCCTGTAAATGAACTGAACGGACCTTTAAGGAGATTTGTATTATGGCCTATATCTGTAATTGCATATTATTTTATTGCTGTAAGAGTAAAAGATAATAGAATGTTACAATATTTAGGTAAGTATTCATTCTACATATTTTTATTACATGAACCAATATTTTGTACGGAGATATCATATATTTTTAAATCAAGTGGGATTTACAATTCTGTAATAGAATCATTTATAATAGGGGGATTAACTATAGGAATTACAATTTTAACTTATAAAATAATACAAAAGACATTTATAAAAAAAATATTATTCTAATAAGTATAAATAAACAATAAAAAGACACTGTTGAAAGTGCCTTTTAAGCGATAAATATTTCGCCATTCCCAACGATTACAATTCTGTAGGTAGGTTTGAGCGGGAGTAAAGCATATTTTGCTGATTCAGGATCTAATCGTATAGCTTGTATTACAAGTTGATTTTCATCAAAAAGGAGCAAGTTAACACTGTTGTCCTTAGAAACGTTTTGAACATTATAAGTATTATTTTGTGAAAAATTAAAATCAGCGGCTTTATAAACGCCTTCTTTAAAGACATTAACAGCAAATGCAGGTGTTGGGTTAATTATATTAAATAATAAGCATATTAAAATTAATAATAGCAGAGTAAATTTTTTCATTATATAACCACCTTTCAATTTTAGTGTTCTCGATTAAATAAAAAATATACGTAAGGTGTGATTTTTTGAATTGTATTAAAATTGGTGATTAAAACAGAATATTAGGAGAGTTGATTATTATGTTTACTATTAAAGAAATTAAGTCCAATAAAAAAGAGTATTTATCACTATTGTTATTTGCAGATCCTTGTGAAGAGATGATTGATTTGTATCTTGATAAGGGAGAAATGTATGTATTAAAGTATGAAAATAAAACAATTTGTCAAGCAGTTGTTGTTAAAATATCAAATACAGAATGTGAATTAAAGAATATTGCAACAGATGAAGAATATCAAATGAAAGGATATGCAAAAAAACTTGTAGATTATCTTTTTAATGTTTATGAAAATGATTATAATGTTATGTTTGTTGGAACTACAAACAGCGCAATTCCATTTTATAACAAATTAGGATTTCAATATTCTCATACTGTGAAGAATTTTTTCATAGACAACTATCCTGAAACAATTTTTGAAGGTGATGCTCAGTGTATTGATATGATATATTTGAAAAAAAGATTTATAAATAAATAAGCATGAGTTTATATTAATTATATAAAATATTTGGAGGGTGTTATGGAGCTATTTTGTAACATATTGAAAAATGAATATTATTAAGATTTAAATAAAAATAGGAGGACATTATGGGAATAAAAATAATACATCATGTATGTATTCAAACTAATAATTATAAAGAATCTCTTGAATTTTATACTAAGATTTTGGGGTTTAATGTTGTACAAGAAACAAAGAACTTTCACAATAGAGATTTTAATACATGGTTAAAATTAGGCACATTTATGATTGAACTGCAAACTGGCAAAAAAGAAGATAAGTTAAATAATTGGGATAAATTAAATGAAGGAATAGTCCATATGTGTTTTTTAGTAGACAATTTAGAAGAAGAATTTTATAGAATAAAAGAACTCGGTTATACCGATTTTAAACTTAAAAATGGAGAAGCATTGTATAGAATTGAAAATAGTTATTTATTTAAAATAAAAGCCCCAGAAGGTACTGAAATTGAAATGCGAGATGGGGAAATATAATTGGATAAAGTAAAGTATACGATTGTATTTTGAATGTGAATATGAGAATAAGATTAATAATTTTAATGGTTTTTCGTCGATTAAAATTAATGATAAAAATAAAATGATTAAGCTTCGAGAATATCAATCTAAATTGAATCTGCAGTATTTTATTGTTGTGCTTTTAAATTTAATGTTTGTAGGAATTCATCAAGTTTCATTTAAAGTTAACTTTAAATGAAACTAGACTATATGTTATAATTAATAATGTAAAACAAAATTTATATTACTGAAATAATGAACTGTTAGGGGAAAATAGAGACATGAACTATGAAGTATTCCAATTATTAATAGAAAATATTCCACAACCTATATGGATAAAGGATTTGGATCTAAGATTTATATATGCGAATGATGAATATAAAAAAATATATAAAGAAAAAGTTAAAGAAATCATTGGAGCAAAAAATGAAGATATTTTTGATGAAGCATTAGCACAAAGGTATAATAATCAATGTAATTCAGTTATAGAAAGTTTGGAGCCAAGCATAGCAGAAGGATATATAGATGGAGTATATAGAAAGTGTACTATATTCCCGTTAATAGATACAGATGGCTGTTTACAAGCTATAGCAGGCATAGATACTAATATAGAAATTGTAAAAGAAAAAGATAAAGTGATAGAAGAACAGGAAAATTTATTGAAAGTAATAGTAGATACATTGCCAGGAATGGTTTTTTACAAAGATATAGAAGGCAAATACATTTATACAAATGAAGAATATACTGAGTTTCATAAAAAAAATGATGTACATGATTTGATAGGAAAGAATGACTTTGATATACAAGCTAGTAACGAGTTAGCAATTACATTTGTTAAACATGATCAAGAAATAATAAAAAATAAAAGGCCTATATTCACCGATCTATTAATTAGTAATGAAGGTGGGAAAAAAAAATATCGTGAAGTAATAAAGAAACCTGTTATAGATAAAGATAAAAAAACAATTGGTATTGTTGGACTTATTCTAGATGTTACTGAAAAAAAAGAAACTGAAGAAAGATTAAGATATTTAAGTTATACAGATATTTTGACAGGGGCATATAACAGAACTTACTTTGAAGAGAAGGCACAGGAATTTCTAGCAGAGGAATATCTTCCAGTTGGTGTAATTATGGGAGATGTTAATGGATTAAAAATAACAAATGATACAGTAGGTCATGTAGAAGGTGATAAATTATTACAGATAATAGCCAAAGTATTGAAGGATGCATGTAAAGAAGGGGATTTAGTTTTTAGAATTGGCGGAGATGAATTTGCGATACTAATTCCAAATACTAGCAAAGATGAATGTAAAATTATAATAAATAAAATTTTGGATAATTGTAAGGAATATAAGAATCAATTAATTGATATAAGCATAGCACTCGGAACATCAGTAACTAGTCATTTAGAGAAAAGTGTATATGATACATTAAAGGAAGCAGAGGAGAAAGTATATCGTCACAAATTGTTGCAAGAAAATAGTATTAATAGTTCTATAATGTATTCATTAAGGATGGGTCTTGAAGCTAAAAGCGTAGAGACAGAAGAACATACGGAAAGAGTATTAGAAAATGCAATTTCTATAGGCGAAAAATTATCTTTATCGATGTCTGAAATGGATGAATTATTAATAGTAGCTCATTTACATGATATAGGAAAGATTGGTATAAGTGAAGAAATATTACTTAAGCCTGGTAAATTAACTGATGAGGAATTTGAGACAATTAAAACTCATACAGAGAAAGGATACAGGATAGTAAAGGCATCTAATCAATTAGATGGTGTTGCTAGAGGTGTTCTAACTCATCATGAGAGGTGGGACGGAAATGGATATCCTCTCAAGTTGAAAGGCGAAGATATACCTTTAGTAGCTAGAATTGTAAGTGTGGCAGATTCTTATGATGTCATGACTCATGATAGAGTCTATAAAAAAGCCATGAGTATGGAAGACGCAGTTGAGGAACTAAAAATATGTTCTGGAAGACATTTTGACCCAGAGATAGTAAGCATATTCATAGAATATTTGGAAGAAAATAAATAGAACTAAACTCAATACAATTTTAAAATTTTTTGCATTAAATAATTTAAAAATGATCATGGAAAGCTTATAAATAACTAAAATGATAATATGATTTGACAGTGTGTTATATAAATACCTCATTAATTAAATTTGTGGTATTTTTCATTTTGTAATAAGATATTGTTAATTATAAAAAAATAAAAAGGATGGTTAAGTTTATATGGGAAAATTAAGAGTTATAGGAATAGGTCCTGGAAGTATGGAAAATATGAGTTTAAGGGCTTTAAAAGCAATTGAAGATAGTGATGTTATTGTAGGATATAATAAGTACATAGATATGATAAAAGAGTTAGTTAAAGATAAAGAATTATATTCAACCGGAATGAAAGGTGAAGAAGCTAGATGTAAGGAAGCCTTAAGTTTATGTAAAGATAAAAATGTAGCATTAATAAGTACAGGAGATGCTGGGATTTATGGAATGGCGGGATTAATACTTGAACTTAGAGACAATGAAGATGTTGAAATAATTCCAGGTATAACTGCATCAAGTGCAGCAGGGTCTGTCATTGGAGCACCACTTATGCATGATAACTGCAATATTAGCTTAAGTGATCTTATGACACCTTATGAAGATATAAAAAAGAGAGTGAAATTAGCAGCTGAAGGAGATTTTATAATATCTTTATATAATCCAAAGAGTAAGGGGAGACCTGAATATTTAAGGGAATGTATAGATATAATAAAAGAATTCAGAGAAGATTCTACACCAATAGCAGTGGTAAGACATGCGCTTCGAGAAGGTCAAAGCTATAAATTATTTACAATTGGAGATTTTGATACTGAAATAGTAGATATGATGTCAATTGTAATAGTTGGAAATTCAAAGAGTTACTATAAAGATGGAAAATTTATAACACCTAGAGGTTATGAAAATAAGAGAGAAAAATAGTTAACCTCTTCAAAAAAATGTTTCATAAGTACGATTGTATAGTAGTAAAGTTATTTTTAGATAACTTAGGATTGGAGAGAATATGATTGGGTTTATTCTAGGAACTTCAGAAGGGCGAAAAATTTTGTCTTTAATAAATAAATATACACATGAGATTGCAGTTACAACAGCTACAATTTATGGTGGTGAGTTACTCAAAGAATTTAATATTAAAGTATTAAATACAAAACCTTTAAATAAAGAAGAAATGTCAAATTGGATCAGAATTAATAAAATTCATGTTTTAGTTGATGCTTCACATCCGTATGCACAAGAAGTTACTAAAACTGCGTCAGAATGTGCAAATGATCTTAAAATTCAATATGTGAGATATGAAAGACAAGGGATACTAGAAAATATTACGGGCGAAGATATTATAAGAGTTAAAAATTATGATGAAGCTATTGAGATTGTAAAAAGAATAGATGGAAATATTTTAAATACTACAGGTGGAAATAATGTTTCTAAGTTTTTGAGGTTAGATTTTAAATATAGAGTTATACATAGAATTTTACCATCTCCTAAAGTTTTAACAAAGATAGTAGAAGCAGGGATTAGCATTAAAGATATTATTGCCCTTCAAGGCCCGATATCTTATGAACTTGAAAAAGCTTTTATAAATCAATATGATGTTAAAGCAATTTTAACTAAAGATAGCGGAATTGAAGGCGGCGTATTAGAAAAACTTAAGGCTACTCGTGAATGTAAAATTAAATTAATAGTAATAGAAAGACCAAAATTTACAGGGGATTTGATATTTTATAATGAAGAGGAATTAGTTGAATATTTAATAAGTGAATATAATTTAAAGCAACCTAAATAGAGTGCTTTTTTAATGTTGATATTATTAGATGGGGAGGAAAACGATGAAAAGACTATTAACATATTTTTTAACTATGGCTGTTTTGTTGGTATCTATAGTATGTGTTCCCAATAATCAGGTTGCATTTGCATCAGGGAAAAAGGTAGTTGTTATTGATCCAGGACATGGAGTTGGAGGTAACAGTGAATATGAACTTCAGTCACCAGATTCAGACATTACCAAAATAAAAGATGGTGGAGGCACTGAAGGGATTGTAACGGGCATTCCAGAGTATGCTGTTACATTGAAGGTTGCAGAAAAATTAAAAACTTTATTGGAGCAGAAGAACTACACCGTTGTAATGACAAAAACACAACCTTATGAAAATCTTGGAAATATTGAAAGAGCAGAAGTTGGAAATAATAATAATGCAAATTTAGTTGTTAGAATACACTGCGATGGATTAGATAATCAAAGTGTAACTGGAGCATCGATGCTTATTCCAGCGCCAATAGGATATGCTAAAGACATAAGTAGTATAAGTGCTCAATATGGACAAACTATATTAAATGATTTAGTTGCAAATGTAGGAATGAATAACAGAGGTGTAGCAGAAAGAAGCGACTTAACAGGATTTAACTGGTCTAAGGTTCCAGTAGTATTAGTAGAAATGGGATTTATGTCTAATCCTCAAGAAGACAGGCTATTAAATGATGATAGCTATGAGAACAAGCTCGCACAAGGATTATGCAATGGGATAGTACATAGTTTAAACAAGTATGAATCAGGGTGGAATCAGAACAGTGAAGGCTGGTGGTATTGCACTGATACCAATAATGGATATTATTATACATCAAATAATGGATGGAAATATATTCAGGGACAATGGTATATTTTTAATTATGCTGGATATGCACTTCAAAGTACGTGGTATACTGATTCAACTAATGGATATAAATATTATTTAGACTCAAACTGTATGAGAGTAAAAGGAGAAAAAGATAAACCTCTATGGCTTTGTCTAAATGGCTCATACTATGGATTTAATGAAGAAGGACAATTATATGTAAGTGCTACAACACCTGATGGTTATAAAGTAAATGAAAATGGAATACGTAGCAATTAAGGGGAAATAATAAAGTATAAGAATTGAATTTTATTATTATAGATGGATACTATTGTTTTCGTGTGAAAAATGTGGAGCTATTATGAGGACAAAAGAATAAAACGGAATATATTATAAATCATAGAGAATCAAAAAACTCTATGGTTTTTATTTTTAGTGTTAATATATTATTACATAATTCTTATTTACACAAGAAATTAGTTTTATATATTTTTTAAGGTTATAATTAAGAAAAAGATATTTATACGAAATATAGACAAGGAGTTATGATATGAGCAAAAGAAAAAGAAAAAAGAGTTTTAGAAAAACTATTATACTTATTATACCTTTATGCTTTATTTTGTTTATTGGATTAGATCTTTATATAAGTTATACAGAAAAATATAAAAATATTAACTCAGAACAACTAGATACACAAGTTTATATACAAGCTGCAGATAATGTTAGTAAGGGAAAGTTTCAAATTAATTGGCAGTATATGGTTGCTGTTGATGGAGTTAGATATAAAAATGATTTTTCTAAAGTTACTAATGAAAGTGCAAATGAATTAGCTACTTTGTTTTTAGAAAAAAATAGTACAAGCACTAAGCTTAAAGATAATCCTTATAAGCTTGTAGATTTAGAAGTGGTGCTAGATAAATTATCTTTTGATGAAAAGCAAAAAGAAAAAGTAAATGATTATATAGAAAATTTAAAATATACAGAGTCTCAGAAAAATAGTTTGTCGGATACTTCGAAACAACAATTTATTCAAGAATTATATACTGAAGCTGATGAAATATACGATAAATATGGTGTTCTCCCATCTATAACTATTTCTCAGGCTATATTAGAAAGTGGATGGGGCAAATCAGAGTTAAGCACAAAAGCAAAGAACTTGTTTGGAATAAAAGCCGATAATAGCTGGAAGGGTAAGAAAATTAATATGAATACATCAGAATACTATAATAAAAAAATTATAGATGATTTTCGAGTATATAATAGTAATGAAGAATCTGTAAAAGATTATGGAGAATTTCTTGAAAACAATAAGAGGTATAAACAAAGTGGAGTTTTTAAAGCTACACAATATTTAGAACAAGCAAAGGCAATAGAAAAAGCAGGATATAGTACTGTAGAGAATGATAAAGGAGAAGAAATTTATTCAAAGTTATTAATTGAAATTATTCAAGAGCAAAATCTTCAACTTCTAGATTATGATTGTGAGATGAATTACTTTAAGGGAAACAAATAGATTTTATATAGTCATAACTTGTGTAGTTATGTTATATTAAAAAAGAAAATTAATAGTACTATTTACATATTTAAAAAAGTTCAATATTTGAGCTTAGTAGCTATTAATATAAGACTAGTATTGTAGTGGAGGTTGTAAGGAGTAGACATGTATGAATAAAGATGAAATATTATCATTTTATGATGATGAATTAAATGAACTTGGCATGACTACAAGATCGGAAATTCATACAAAAGGATTTCTTCATCAAGTGGTGCATTGTTGGATAATAGATGAAGTAGACAATGAAAAATGGATTTACTTTCAACAGAGATCATATAAAAAGAAGGATTTTCCCGGACTATATGATATATCAGCAGCTGGTCATGTTAATATTGGAGAAAAAGCTGAAGTAGCTGTTAAACGTGAAACACAAGAAGAGATAGGTATATTAATTGCTCCTGAAAAGCTGAGATTTATAGGTAGCATTAGAGAAAAAATGCATTTAGATAATTTTTATAACAATGAAATATGTTATGTATATTTATATGCCATAGATAATCCTAAATTTCATATTGGACATGAAGTCGAAAAAATGGTAAAGATATCATTTGATGAATTTAAGAAATGTATTTTAGAAGGTTCAGAAAATGTAGTGGCTTTTTCAGAGGATAGTAAATCTAAAATTATAATAAAATCACAAGAGTTTTGCCCTCATGAAAGAGATTACCTAGAATTAGTAGTAGATTTTATTGAAAAGTTATAATTGAAAAAATAATACTAATGAAATATAATCAGAATAAAATAAATAAAATATTTACTGAAAGGAGTTAAAATAAATGAGCGCTAAAGAGAAGGTATTGGAAGTTATGAATGAAGCAGGTAAGCCTGTTAGTGCAGGTGAAGTTGAAAAGTTATCTGGTTTAGAACGCAAAGAAGTTGATAATGCATTTAAAGAATTAAAAAAAGAAAACGCTATTGTATCACCAATTCGTTGTAAATGGGAACCAGCAAAATAATTGTTTTGTTAAAAATTCTCTTGATAGATAAGTTAGAAAATATAAAAAGCAATGAAAAAGAGAAGCTATCCTGCGATGAGAGGGAAGGCTTCTCTTAATTTTTACTTGATTTACATTAAAGGTAGTAATTATTTTTTAGTAGCTTTTAATCATTACTTAAAAAGTGGTAAAATGTATAGAGAAGAAAATGAAACATATTGGAGGATATATAAAATGAATTCTAATTTGAAGCAATTAAATAATATTATAAATGAAATAGAAGATGTAAATAAGGAAATAATAATAGAAGCAGATAAAAGAATGACTTCACTTGCAAAGCCATTAAAGAGTTTAGGAAAATTAGAAGAAATAGCAATAAAGCTTTCTGGTATTACAGGTAAGGTAAAGAATAAGATCACTAAAAAAGTGGTTATAATAATGTCTTCAGATAATGGTGTTGTTGAAGAAGGTGTTGCATCAGCACCACAATCTGTAACATTAGCTCAAACCATTAATTTTACTAAAGGGCTAACAGGTGTTGCAGTTCTTTCAAAAGCAAATAATACAGAGCTTATGGTTGTTGATGTTGGAATTAACTGTGATTTTAATCATCCAGATGTAATTAATAAAAAGATAAGAAAATCTACATATAATATGACTAAAGGTCCTGCTATGAGTTATGAAGAAGCTACAAAAGCAATGTTAATTGGAATTGAATGTGTCAAAGATGCAAAAGATTTAGGCTATGAAATCCTTGGAGTTGGAGAAATGGGT
>Ga0302161_10000240_pt1 | contig 14365 bp, 11 predicted proteins | sample I_Fen_E2_1_FD_193498 | JGI IMG/M metagenome (GOLD analysis project Ga0302161, IMG submission 193498) | Peat permafrost microbial communities from Stordalen Mire near Abisko, Sweden - I_Fen_E2_1 | ecosystem: Environmental > Terrestrial > Soil > Wetlands > Permafrost | place: Sweden: Abisko...
ACGGGGGGGGGATGGATTACAGAGCTTTTATGTAGAAATCTGCCCCGCTAGGTTAGACCGGTTACCTAAAGTGAATGCAAGTTCCTCAAAATTAAAGTTACCGTGTATACTTAGAGTTTTTACAATTATATTTACTCTTTTTTTTAATGTTTTTGGTTAATTAAAGCTGTATGCACGGACGGATAATATTATGTTTTATTTAGTTATAATATTGTTTGGTGTGGGTTGAATATTGATATCCATAGTAAGAAACTATATTAGCAGTAAATCACCTATAAGCCATAAATATCTTAACCATGGTAAAGATGTGCCTGTTCAAAAGTATTCCAATGTTAGGAGCCCCATAAGTAATGTAGTATTTACTCCTATACGGGCTTACTCAACTAACAATAAAGATGATAACCACGCTGAAAAAGAATTAAACGTGGATAAAGATATTAGTAGCTCTTCAACAAAAATTTACGCAAATGCTTACTCTATGAAAAAGGATATCATTAATGAAAACATAGGTAAGTCTGGTATTTACATGTGAACTAATTTACTTATATAGGACAATCAGGGGATTTAAGCAAAAGATTTAGAAAATATTATACCATTAGCTATTTGAAGAGTAAGGGAGGGTTTATAATAAGTAGAGCTTTAATTAAATACGGATATGCTAATTTTTCTGTCTCTATATTAGAATATTGCGACAAATCTGACCTACTGGTAAAAGAGCAATATTACTTCGATAGATCAGATCCACAGTATAATATGCTAAAGATTGCAGGAAGTTCTCAAGGATATAAGCATACAGATGAAAGTAAAGCTAAAAGAAGTAAAGCCTTGAAAGGAGTTTACACTGGAATTAAATCTGCTAGATTTGGGAAAACTCATACAGTAGAAACCAAGCAAAAAATGAGTTTAATGAGAGAAGGTGTAAACAACTATTTTTATGGTAAAATACACAATGTGGATACTAAAGAGCTTATGAGACAGAAAGCTTTAAATAGAAAACATTCATGTGAAACTAAAGAAAAAATGAGTAAATCACGGAGGAATCCTGTAAATATCTATGAGAAATCTTCAAAAGAAGGACTTAAATTAATAGGTAGTTTTGTTTCAGTCAGAAGAGCTGCTAAATTTTTAGAGATAAGTGGTAGTACTGTGACAAAATATATGAGATCTGGAATGGTATATAAAGACAGATATAAATTTTCATCTAAATAAACTTGGAATAACTATGAATAAAATTTCACTGTATGCTGGAAACTCCTAATGCCTTAGATACTGCAATGTTTAATATTATTAGCCCCTAATTAAAAAAATAATAAAAAAATCAGGGTTAGTGAAAATTCTAATGGATGCAATAATGGATAATCAGCAGGAAACCATAATCTAAAAAATTAGTGGGGCTCCTCAGAGATTACGCGTGAAACGCCCAGTACATTTGGCTGAGTGAAAATATAATCCAACTTTACATAAAAATAAATCCAATATGTTTTTTGGGGACCCACAATAATAGGTTTATGTAATTACGACATCCAAAAACAAACAACCGTCGACCCGTCGCCATACAAGTTGCGCCGCAGATTCGCAACTTTGTATCGGTCGTCGGAACGGTTCTTCAATTTGCTTAATGTCTCAATCCCATCCTCTATTTGCATTCAAATTAAACCCTTATTTATTAAAATACTATTCAACATCAACCCCTTCAAGTGACGACCGTGGCGCAGGCCCAGTTGCTTCTGTTACAACAGAAGCAACAGAAGCAACAGAAGCAACAGAGGTAACAGGAGATACTGTTGCAGCTTCGCAGCCAAAGGCAACGCAACAGAAGTCAGAAGAGCTAAAATTACAAGGTATGAAATCGGCAAACCCTTTAAATAATGATAAACCTATGTTAGTATATGATGATTTCGTTTCATATAAACGGGCAATAATCGCAGAAAATAAAGGTAAATCCGGAATTTACATGATAACCAATAAACAAACTCTCGATATCTACGTAGGACAGGCCGGAGATTTAGCTAAAAGATATTTGGATTATAAACGTCCCGGTTATATTTCGACGCTAAATAAAAATAAAAACTCCATAATCGGGCGAGCATTTGAAAAATATGGCTACCCTTGTTTTTCTTTTACAATTCTGGAATACTGTCCCGTGTCAGATTTAACCCTACGAGAGCAATACTACTTTGATAGGTTAAACCCGGTATATAATATACTAAAAAAAGCCATAGCTCTTCCCCGAGGCTACAATCGTAAGGAAGAGACAAAGCAACTCCAGAGTCTAAAAAAAAGGGGAGCATTAAATCCTTTATATGGAAAGTCTCATAGTAAAGAGACTAAGGAGATAATGAGACAAAAAGCTTTGGGTAGAAAAGCCTCAGACGAGACTAAGGAATTAATGGCGTCTAAGCGGGGGATTACTATATGTGTCTATGAAAAGTGTTTACCTACAGAAGGGGTTGCTACGGTCGAAGGATTCAAGTTAGTAGGTAGTTTTGCTTCCGCTCGAAGGGTTGGAGCTTACCTAGGGATTAGTCATAGTACTGTGCGGAAATATTTGGATTCCGGGGTTTTACATAAAGACCGTTACAAATTTACTAGTTCCACCTCTAACGTAGAAGGGGCCTCTGCGAATAATAAAAATAAATAAATAGGTATAATTTGCATTCATATGGCTGAGTTGTATTGAACAGGCGCAAGTACGTGAATAGGGTTTCATAAAATAAAACATGCCTGTATTTAGGCTTATGTAATTGTGACTCTGATAGAATTAATATGGACAATCACGCCTGCTTTAATCTTAATATTAATTGCTTTCCCTTCATTTAAATTATTATACTTAATGGATTAGAGTTTTAGTCCACCATGCAACCTCACAATTGTGTGGTTAAAGAGGATTAATTTCAAGGAAGACTGAAAAGCTATTCAGTTTATTTGAAGCGAAGCTTGTTATTAAAAGTAGATCTTCAGCTAATGCTGAAGACAAACAAGAACGTTCAACGACTAGAAGATAAAACTTATCTACAAGAATAATCTTCCTATGCTTTCGCCACAGCATGTTCATATTCTTATTTATTCTGAAAAAGCAAGCTGTATGTGGTAGCTAGAATATCCTCCGTTGATGAATTTAAACTTTATAAGCCGGCTTTCTCCGCAGGAGGCCTCTGCTTTTACCTTTCTCCTGCTCTTATTATTACTACATTAGAGAATAAAAAGGTATAATAGGCCCGTAAAGCTTTAGATACATTTCCTTATTCTTATTGCAAGTTTAAATACGTTTTCTTTTCTTGGGTAGGGCTAACGAAGTATGCCCCCACAAGGAATAAAACCTACTTATTATTACGAAGACATAGTCTGATCCTTATCGAGAGATATGGAATTAAAGAATAAAATCTTTATTTAACACAAATGGAAGTTAGTGATCCAGCTATGTCTATATTAGCAGAGGGGCACCAATGATATTGAAGTTACCAATACCCTGACTTCTTAAATGCAGATGATGAATTCATAGAATTTGATTCATATTTAGTACCTGAATCCGATTTAGAGAATGGAGCATTAAGAATGCTGGAAGTGGATAACAGAGTTATTGTCCCAGAATTAACACACGTCAGATTTATTGTGACCGCTGCGGATGTTATACATAAGAAGTGAGAATAGGTTACTCACTTTCGTGTTAAAGAGCCAAACTCCGGGGAAGCCCTAAAGCTCTAGTAACCAAAGATAGATATGAAACTTTCTATCTGGCCTGATTAATGACTCAGGGTATGGTAATATCACTAGAGATTATAGTAATTGAAATGGGTGATCGCGGATCTAAGTCAAATAAATCAAACAGTATTTGTTTGTAAAAGAGCAACGAGTAGATGGTTCTTCAGTTATAGATGTAAGTGTATTTATGATTGTAAGGTGTACTCTAGTCGCCGGGAAACCGGTTTTAGGGAGAAACTAAGTAACCCTAAATTAAAGTTAGCACAATAGCCTTTCCTATTATATTAGTAATTTGCTCTATGCTAAATATTAAATCTATAAAAAACCCCAAAACTTCCTGTGACAAAATATATGAGATCTGAAATCCAAACTGGATAGCCTCTATTAATTTGATGGTCTGGGGCAGCTTCGCAGCCCTATAAAGACAGCCAAATGTAGCGTTTTCATGTTGTGGCCCCATATCCATATTCCAAATCCCCTTTGTGTGCTGTTGTGCTGTTGTGCTTTGGCTTATCCGCTGCAAAATACTTCTGCGGACTGGATTAATATTTTACTTTTAAAGGTTTTAATGTAGAGAACTCTGGACAATTACTACCTTTAATCAAAAAAGAAGGTTTTGATAAGTTTAGTTTAGAATTACGAATGCTCCTATTGAGGGCGCTATAAAGGCTAATTTAAATAATTCAGAATTAGCTAATCTAATTTCAGAAAAAAGAAAACTATTTTTAAGTGATACCTTAAAAGATAAAGTTAGCTCACCTATTACAATAAAAGATGCTGAAACAGGGGAAACCTTTGAATTTCCTAGTATAGTTGCAGCAGTATGATACTTAAAGAGTAAAAACATTAAAGCTTTTTTTTTCTTTCTGTCCCTGATCCCTGAGGGGTATGGGAATGGAGCACATCCTGTTTTTCTTCTTTTTAATTAATTAAAAAAAGAAAAAAAAACAAAGAATATGCTAACTAAACATTTAAATAAAGATAAACCATATAAAGGTTATCTTTATTATAGAACCGACTAATCGTAGTGTTACAGCAGTTATTTATGTTTAAAAGTTTTGGATCTTTCAGGTATAGAGTTAAAAATAGGTTAAATTTGTGCTCCGTCTTTTGCTTGCCCTTCTTTAGGTATTAAATGTGATGCATAAAAAAATAAGTGTAGGCTACTTATTAACTGTGCAATAAAGAGCCAAACTCCGGGGAAGCCCTAAAGCTCTAGTAACCAAAGATAGATATGAAACTTTCTATCTGGCCTGATTAATGACTCAGGGTATGGTAATATCACTAGTTTTTATGGTTAATTATTTACGCCATGAAAACCCACGTGTGCTTCTTTCGCTCGTGGGAGATGAAGGTAACTGAAATGGGTGATCGCGGATCTAAATCAGACAGCGTCTGTAAAAGAGCAACGAGTAGATGGTTCTTCAACTTTTATAGTTGTAAGGTGTACTCTAGTCGCCGGGAAACCGGTTCTAGGAAGAAATAAAATAGATAGGCTTATTTTATCTATAAAGTAATCTAGATTAAAGTTACTACAACAGCCTTGGCCTAGCTAATTTAAAGATTGGTTATTAGTTTATTGCTTTTGCTAGTGAAGCATGCACGAACTAAAGGATCAATCTTTAGGTAAAAGTTGTGTTTCGATTTTTATTTAAATCATGTATCTAGCTTGTGTATGCTCCGCGGTGGCTTCTGATTTTTTTTTTCTAAAAAAAAAAAATAAAAAAGCAAGCAAAGGCTCATTTTCTTTGCCTCTTCTTATCCCCCCATATCCTTCGTTAGGGCGTAGCCCAGCAAAGCAAAAGGAGAAGTAGGGGGGAAAGGAATACACAAACTAGACATATTCACAACAGCAAAACATATCGTCCCTTCAGTCTAGTTCAACAATATACGGCTAAAGGTAAACCTATTAACTGAAATTACAAATAGTGTATTACTTAACCAAAAAGTTAATATTTGGTGCGAATGCTCCGCATAAGCAAAAAAAAAGAACTAGACGAACTTTTAAACCTTCCAAGCGTAAAATTTGATTTACCTATTACGGATGAAACATATCCATTATTACTTGCCTTAATAGGGAAACCACAATCTAGACGTAGTAAGACAGGTGTTTATATTTTTACTCATAAACTTACAAATAATAAATATGTAGGTTCAAGTAACGACTTAACTAGAAGATTTAAACAATATTTTAATAAAGATGGTTTGCACGCTTGCGCAGGTAATATAAATACCGGACTCTTGACACCTTTAATTGATAAAGAAGGGTTAGGGGGCATTTAGCTTACAAAAAACCGTTACTACTTTAAATTTTCCTTCCCCCAGGGTGTGCTGTGGTTTGGGTCCTTCACACCCAAAACAAAGGAGTTAAAAGTGATAAATAATGTACAGTTTGTAATAAGTATTATATTGCTGTGGCTCCATATCCTCCGGATCTGGAGGCTTTTGAAAATCAGCCACAGCCAAAGCACACATCAAATTTTTACAATGGATGTTTTATTCGGGGACAATTGTTAGGTCGAAGTTGTAGCTCGATCCTGGAAGATTAAACCAAGTTTCTGTTCTTATTAATAGAGAAGGGTCTTTTTATGGTCTTATTGAATAATGGCCTGAACTGTAGTGAACCTATGGTTAAATATCATCAAATTGCGGGGAACCCCTAAAGGAATCTTAACCAAGTAAGTATGGTAACATAATTTATGGCACAGGTAGTGACTCGTGGTACGGTAAAATCAAGATTTATTATTCAATGGGCAATCCGCAGCCAAGTACCAAGTATAAATTATTTGGTATGCAGTTCATCGACTAGACGGTGGTTGGTATTATTAGTATTAATAATGCTTAAGATATAGTCAGCCCCTTCCTGAAAAGGTACAGAAAAATATGAGTATTTATTCATATCTTTTGTTAAATAAACATATATTAGTTATACGGCTCCTGATCCATCGCCCGAAGGGGCGCTGGAGGGATAAGGCGGCCAATTATATTTAGGGAACTCTACAATAGTTTGCTAAACTAGTTTTCAATGTAAAATAATATTTTTAATTTTATTGTACAATAAAACACACAAAGCACTTGTCTTTCTTAGGAAAGACTATTGTAATGTTGCATTGTACAATTAATAGAAGTGTTTCTAATAATCACGCACAGCTTGCGCAGCACATATTTGTGCCAGCTAAACGTATAGGACTAGGTTATATTGCCACTGTACCCCTAACTAGGTCTTTTAGTTCAGTTAGATCTTTGGTAAATAAGCCTGAGTCTTTAGCATTAGAACATGTCAATAGCGGAAAACCTGCTACTTCATTTGTAATCAATAGAATATTATTAAATCAAAACTTATCCGTCACCGACTCGCAATTAGAAAAATTATTAAAAGTTAAAGGTGTTGAAATGGATCTTCCTGTATCTACACCGGAAAATAAGAAACTCTTAGGAGAATTAGCTGGTGAATCTAACTATAAGGGTTTCTCTGGTGTATACGTATTTATACATAAAAATACAGGTCAGAAATACGTAGGTTCATCTAATTTACTAAGACGTAGATTGGATTACTATTTTAAAGGAGATTTCCCTTTGGCCTCTCACCCAGGGCTAACGCCTGTGCAAGGCCGAAGGGTTGGTATATTTTTACCTTTATTACACAAAGACGGGTTAAAAGCTTTTAAATTAAGAATCTTTAAATTAGACAGTAATAAATTTAGTAATCAAGACGCTTTAATTTTAGAACAATATTATTTGTTAAATAAAGAATTTAACTTGAATACATTAAGAGTTGTTAATGCAGGATCTTCAAAAGGTGATCCTGTATATGTTTATGATCAAACATGTAGTACTCTTTATTATCAAGCTAAATCTAAAATTGAGTTAAAAAGAGCATTAAAAATACACCCTGAAACTAGTAAAAAGTTTGTAGATTCTAAATTACTATATCTTAATAAATTCTTGTTATTAAGCTACCCTATCTCTACAGCTTTAATAAGCAATATTTCTGTAGAAGAGTTGGTAGGTATAATGCAAAAACAAAGACAAGATACGTATACATTAGGTACTCGTAGAAGTATTTTAGTGGAATTAGAAGTTAAAGATGGAAATAGATTTACAGATTCTGTAGGTTATACTTTAAATTTTGATTCTATAACGTCTTGTGTTGAGTATTTAAGAGGTTTAGGTTTAATTATAAAAAGAAACACTCTAACTAGATATATAAAAAATAAAAAAGTGTTTCATAATTTCTTATGTAAATATTCAGATAAAACTTTACCAGATGATTTTGAAGCAGTGGGATTAATTATTGATGAATATAAAAAATTAAAAATTGATATTGACTCATTAAAAGTCAACAGAAAAAATAAACCTATATTAGTAAAAGGAGCCACTAAGCAATCTACTTCGCCGGTAGATTTTGAGAGAGAATTTGAAAGTATCATGGATACAATTAAATACTTTGATACTTTAAATATCAAATTAGATAGAAAAACATTAAATATTCGTTTAAAAGATGGTAAAATCTATAAAGATTATTATTTTACTTATAAATAATTAGATAAAAGTTAAAGATATTTTCTCTTGCCTAGCGTAGCGTAGCTTAGCTTAGCCTACTAATATGGACTTATTGGTTACATTAAAATTACGTAGGGATAATGTGCAATGTTCAGAAATCTGTGGTATTTTACACTCAAGCATGCCAATAGTTATAGAGTCAGTTTCAATAGAAAAATTCCTTACATGATTAGAAGAACAATAACGCCTTTGTTCTTTTTTTATTGTATTTATAATAAATCTAAAAAAAATGTTACAGTTTAACATATCATTAGGCAATTCGCTAGGCCCAATCATTTGTGTTTTTTTTTTTTACTTCTTCTTTTTTTTAATTAAGCATTGGCATACTACGTTAGCCACAGCAAAAAAAAAAGAAGAAAAACAGGATGTGCCCCTCCTGATATGGAAAAAAAAAAAACACTTTGTCTATCACTCTATTTTTTATGTGGTTATTAAGATTTATACTGATTCATAGGTAAATACTAAGCTTGTGAATCTATCCGTGAGTTGTTACGAATAGGGGAGAAGAAGATTTTTCACCCAGTTTTAAAGCCCCTATAAATAAGCCTTGCTTATTCTTTTTCATGTTAAGATATATATGGTGTTTTTTACATAGCTCCCCTAAGGCCCCTTATTATAGAAACAATTCTATGCCAATGGTTATAGAGTCAGTTTCAATAGAAAAGTTCCTTACATGATTAGAAGAACAATAATGGTAAAATTTAATATTAAAACAAAAGATAAAACTTTAAACTACCCAGATATAGAGAAAAGATTAAATAGTACTAAATACAAACAATTACCTAATGCTATAAAACCCACTAAGTATAGTGAGTTTTATAATAAATTTTGCCTTCCCATACTTTGTAAAGGAGGAGGGTTTAATTGTTGTTTTATTGTTAATCATTTGCATACCAACAAGTGTACTCCTTTTTAATAATTCACACCAGAGTATTTATGATTATTTATTATTTTTTTTTATTGATTTTTAATACTTTGCTTGATTTACCATACAATTAAGCCAGACTATAAAAGTAATATTGTTACACTAATTAAGAACACTTATAAGGCTTTCATAAAGCTATCATCTAAAGAAAAATTAATTATTCTGTTATATTATTTCCTTTTTCTTTACATGATGTATTAATAATCTCTTAGTTTCTATTTTATTATTATACAATATTGAAATAGTTAGTATAGAACATAGTTTTTATATATCATTATATATCCGCCTTACTGCTCTTTTCCCCCACTTTGTTTATAATGCGTATTATAGGTGAATAGATTAAATGTCTCTTGGGCGGAGCCCCAAGTCAAAAAAAGATAAGTCTATTTTTTTTTTACCCTTGCTATAGTATTACGAGTATAAAGTACTCTGTATTTAGTTTAATTTTACTGTTTACTTCTTTTTATTTAGTAGATACTTATATTAAGCCCCGTGTTATAAATCAATTAAATATATATTTTATTAATAAATTAATAGAAGAGGAGTTTAGTATAAAAACAAAAATAAAAAAATGTAGACTTAAGTAAATAAATTACGATTTAAGTTATGATATTAAAAATAATACTATTCAAGATCTATTGTTTTAAACTAATTTAAAACAAAAAGTTTCTATCTGACTTAAATCTATACCATATCATTTTTATATTACCGTAACAGGTAGTAATAGTAGTAGTAGTAGTAGTTTTATTAACTATTCTAAACAATTTATAAATAATACAAGAATTCCTAGGTCAAGTGTATTTGTGCTACGCCCCCACTTAAATGGTTATATTAACTTAAGTAATAACCAAAAATTTATTAATTTTTTATATGTTAAGAATTGTTAGTACAAATAAAAAGTCTTCTAAACAAAGTTTAGAGGTTTTTAACACTAAAAACTTTGGTATTGTAGATAGTACGATAACATATAGAAAACTTAGTAAACGTTTCTACATATATAATTATAATAAGGGTGTTACACAATAAATCATGGATTTTTTTGTTTATTAGTAATAGGCTCTTAATGTGTTTAATAGTATAAATTCTGTTACTATCAGAGAAAGGTTTAATTTGAACTTTAGTATCCTTTAAATAACATTAATTAATACGTAAACCGGGTGGTAATAATCAAGGAATAGAGATCCCTAAAAGATTACAAAGCAAACCCTCCACATCCCCCTCTACTTTAGTAGGGGTGCTTCTTTCCCTCCTGATCCCCCTTCTGCCAAAGCCAAAGCCAAAGCCAAAGCCAAAGCCACCCCTAAATAGTTAATAAGCTCAGGTCTTTTATACCTAACATTTATATATTAATTTGTTAGTTTCAAATATATCATACGCATACTAACTCTACCTAGTATAAATAGTATGTGTTACCGGGATTTTAGTCTGCCTATTTCGTATCAGACCCATCAATTTATTTCTAATCGAATTAGCCCGAACACGCTGGCTAGTCATAAGCAAGCTGAGAAAGAAGGGCCAGATCATGTCTCGCTTGTAAAAACAAGTATATCTTTGTGAACTGAAAGATGATTTTTATCTTCTAATGCTAAAGATATTGGAACACTTTATCTGATTTTTGCTTTATTCTCCGGCCTGATAGGTACAGCGTTTTCTGTATTAATAAGATTAGAATTAAGTGGACCTGGTGTTCAATACATTGCAGACAATCAACTCTATAATAGTATTATTACTGCCCACGCTATATTAATGATTTTCTTTATGGTCGAAAAACATTTTTATATTTTTAATGTTAAACCGCAGCCATCTCTAGAAATAGGGGAGGTAAATAACGACAATAACGATGTTGTAATAACAGGTAACGATAATAACAACAATGAAGGTAATGGAGCACCCAAAAACCTAAAAATTCTAAACATAAGTATATTAAGGTTTTAGTAGAAGATCCTTTTAATAATAGAGACATTATACTAAAAGTCACCAAAAAGCAAAAGGGTGTTTATGTGTGACAAAGTACAGATGGTAAGCATAAGTATGTAGGTCATTCTATTAATTTGTATAATAGAATAAGTTCTTATTTTATGCCATCTATACTTAAAAGTAAAGCACGCAGAGTTCTACGTTATTTAAATAAACATGGTTTTAGTAATCTAAATTTAACTATTTATATTATGGATGAGAACTCTAGTTTAGAACAAGTAGTAGAATTGGAACAACATTTTATAGATAGTCTAAACCCAAACCTTAATGTGGATTTAGTAGCTAGTAGTTCTGGATATCACGAACCGATGAGTCAAGAAATACGTGAAAGATTACGTAAACAAAGAGGTACTCCTGTATATGTATATAACGCTGAGGACTTTACTCTTTTATATGTATTTGAATCAAAACAACATATGTATAATTCAATAAATATTCATCATAATACTTTAAATGATTGTCTAAATTTAGGTATCTTATACCTAGACACATTCTTTTTTTCTTTGGATTTAGTAGAGGAATCTACTAAAACTAATATATACACTTTGGAACAGATTACGAGTTTAGTTGGTGATAAACGGGATATATATATTGCTAAACATCCAGCAGCTAAAGCTATTTTAGCAGAGTTTAAAGATGATTCAAATAAAAATCTAGTCTTTAATTCTTTAAATAGTTTAGCTATTCACTTAAAAGGTGACCGTCAAGTTATTAGAGAATACCTAAAAGGTACTAAATCTGGTTATTATCGAGGTAAATGGAAATTTTCTTATAAAAATTAAAAATATAAAAAGGCATGGCCGGGTAAGGAAGAAATTTCTTACTTTCTTTTCACTGTATGCTGGGATCCCTTTAGAGCTTTTGGAACTAGTACTGCAGACTTTCTTCTCCTCCTCTCCCCCCCTCAGTAATGAGGGGGGAGAGGAGATATTAATAGAAAAGCGGTAGAATACAGTAACATATCAAAGGATTAGGCAATCAGCCGGAAACCAAAAATAAAAGGGCTCACTGTAGCATTAAACACTTTTATTGAGTAGGATCCTCAGAGACTACACGTGAAATACCTTAGTAGATATATATATCTAAAGGTAAAGATATAGTCCAAACATTAATGAAAGTTAGTGATAAAACGTATGCCAGCATTAATAGGAGGGTTTGGTAATTTTCTATTACCATTAATAGTCGGGGGTCCAGACATGGCATTCCCAAGACTTAATAATATAAGTTTCTGACTATTACCACCTAGTTTATTATTATTTTTATTTGCTAGTGGTATAGAAAATGGGGCAGGTACTGGTTGAACTCTTAAGAATAGGGAGTTGCTTTCTGGTAACAGAAAGGCAATAAAACTCTTCTCGATGCGTGAAACTCTTCCAGCAATATATTTACTTATATTGCATGTTTTATGCTACTCATGCTTAATTTATATATCTATAATAAGATATATATATGTAGCGTATGTAAGAATGTATATTTCACGGAGACAATGCGCCTGAGTGAAGAATAGATATTATTCTACCACTCATCAGAGGCCAAACGAAGAGTATCTACATAAAAATAATAAAATTTGATTTGAACAATGATTTACTACCTAATGGGGTAGTTATTTGGTACTTGGGGGGTTAGATCAAAGGCAGATCATTACGTTTCACCCGTCATAATACAAGTTCGAATCTCGTACACTCCTATTTAAGTCCTACACTTCCTTTAAATAAAAAAAGTAGTGACTAATTTAAAATTAAATTCGTGCTTTTGGCGTAGCCACAGCAAGAGAAAAATGTTGGTTTTTCTTAAACAATGAAAGTTGTTGGTTTAAATTAAATTAAATTAAATCCAAGGTTTTGTGTTTATTAAACAATGAATAACTATAATAATAAGTTACATCCTCAATTTAAATTATGATTAGTTGGTGTTACAGATGGTGACGGATGTTTTTCTATAGTACATCAAAACAATAAATGGAGTTTAGCTTTTAAAATAACTCAATCTAGATATAACTTGAGACTTCTTTATCATATTAAAAAGGAATTAGGTATTGGTTCTGTAACTAAGGACAATACAAAAGGACAATTCTTTATTAGAGATAGAAAAAAGCTAAATGAAATAATATTTCCTATTTTCGATAAATATCCTTTACTAACAAGTAAAATGTTTAATTATGTTAAATTTAAACAAGCATATTCTATATTGGAAGATCTTAATCTAACTAAAGATGAAAAAGATGAAAAACTTTTCGCACTTAAAAAAGAGAATATACCTGAAAATTATATATCACCTGTTTGAAATAATGCTAGTATACCTTTAAATAGTGTGAATGGTATTAATGATGTAATGACTAAACCATGATTAGTTGGATTTATTGAAGCTGAAGGTAGTTTTTATTTAGTTTCAAAAGATTCAAGTAGAATTGTTCATGGTTTTGGGCTTACACAAAAACTAGATAGTATAGTTTTACAGGCCATAGGTTTAATATTACATATACCTACAACAGTAAAATTTAAGTCAAATTATAACCACTATATATTAGACACTACTAATTCAAGAGCAATTGAAAACATCATAAAATATTTTAAAGACACAATGAAAGGGATGAAATCTGTAGAACATAGAATATGGGCAAGATCGTATATTAAACATAAAGGAAATTATTTTGAATTATCTAAAGCAAGAAATATTGTCAGAAAGCTTAGAACTAAATTAGTAGCAATCATCAAATAGTCTTGGCGTAGCACAAAAAATCAAATTCTTTTCAAATTTTCTTATTTTTTTTTCTTTCCTTTTGTTTTTTCCTTTTTTAAAAAGTAAGAGGGAAAACACAGCTATGGTTGTTTATTTTTAGTAAGCAATAGGAAGGAAAAGTAGATAATGGTATGGTCCGAACAATAAAGAGATTTATTGCGTGTAACGATAGTTTTTTTAAATGAAGTTACCAACAAAATTGTTATCCTCCACTAAGTGGAGTACAGAGTCACAGTGGGCCTAGTATTGATTTAGCTATATTTGGATTACATTTAAGTGGTATAAGTAGTTTACTTGGAGCTATAAACTCGGGGTTTGTTTTATACCTATTTTTTTTACACATTAATTATGCAAGCTATCAAAATAAATTTAACAAGTCTAACTTTGGATTGTTTAAGTCTACACCAGACTTAAAGGCTAATAACCGTACTAACTCCTCTGAAGATGGTACTAGGTTAG
>Ga0302161_10000241_pt1 | contig 14273 bp, 12 predicted proteins | sample I_Fen_E2_1_FD_193498 | JGI IMG/M metagenome (GOLD analysis project Ga0302161, IMG submission 193498) | Peat permafrost microbial communities from Stordalen Mire near Abisko, Sweden - I_Fen_E2_1 | ecosystem: Environmental > Terrestrial > Soil > Wetlands > Permafrost | place: Sweden: Abisko...
AAAGCGTCATCGTACTTTCCATTATTATAAGCTTGCCATGCCGCAGCGTGATATCCTATAAATGAGTTTGGATCCTTATTTATTATTCCATCTAAAACTTCTTTTGATTTTTCTATTTCTCCCATATTTTCATACATATTAGATTTAATAAGCATTAAATTTGTACTTCCAACATCTTCACTATCTAACTTACCAACTAATTCACCGGCTTTTTCTGCATAGTCTTTACTCATGGAGTAAATTTTGGCTCTCCACATTTTATATGCAAGTTCATTAGGTTCCTTTTCTTCAAGTTTTGAAATTCTATTTAAAATATCAGCTTGATCATAATCTGCAATTTGAGCTATAACATCAAATGTTCTCACTTCATTTTTATCTTTATACCAAGCATCTTTTAACAATGCAAATCCTTTATCAAAGTCATCAATTAACAAATTCATTCTAGCCAAAATAGCTAAATCACTTGCAGTTTCGTCGCTTATTGGATATTTATTAACTATTTCTTTTGCCTTAACCTTGTTACTATTTGCAAGACAAACAGTAAACATTGTCTTTAATAAACTCTTGTCATCTGGATAATCCTGTAAGAATACTTCGCCATATTCTAAAGCTTTTTTATCATCACCATTCATAAGAGCTGTAAATACTATATAATTGGTTAATTCTCTATCTTTAACTTCAAGTTTGTCCTTTTCTTCCTTTTTAGTATCTATAATTTTATTTCTAGTTTCATAAACTTGTTCAAGGATCTCATTTGATTTTACAAAATTTCCTTCAACAGAATAGATCTCCGCAATTTTTACATTCCATATAGGCCAGTCCTCTTTTTCTTGAAGTTTTGTATAACCAGCAATTGCCGCCTCATATTTTTTATTATAAAAATCTGCCTCTGCAGTATTAGTAGCAATCGATACTTCATCTTTATGTGTCCCAATATTAGATTCGACCACTGCATTAATTCCCATTATTATACTTAAAGATATAATTATGGTTATGATTGGAATGAAATATTTATTTTCTTGTAAAACACTTATCTTTTCTTTTATTAAAGTTATATTTTTTTTCAAGACACTTATATATTCTTTTAAAGCAATTATATATTCTTCAGTTGATTTTTTCACTAATAAATCACACCTTACTATTGTACTAAGCTTATACTTGCACTTTATTTTAACAAACTTTAGTATAAAAATCTACATTTTACATAATATTCATTCAATTGTAACTATATATTCATAAATTTATCCGATAGCTAGCATCCGTAGCACTCCCACTTCTTTAAGCGGAAGATAACGGCTGCACGCTCCTGGACATTGTGCCCCTTGAGGGTATAAGTTCAACTAAGATTCAGATAGGGATCAAACCCCACCCGAATCAAGTTTCACTTGATTAGTAATTAAAAATTGCACTGAAAAAGAGCAAGATTTTTTAACCTCACTCTTTAACACAACTTATTTACTTATATAGATACATACTCCACTTCTAAGTTATACTTTATACTGTAAAAATATACCCAACTATAAATAAGTACATTTCTCGCCGTGGGTATCTATATTCAAATATGCCTACACATTAAATCTAAAATTAACTACATCTCCATCTTGCATTATGTAGTCTTTTCCTTCAAGTCTAAATTTTCCTTTTTCCTTAGCTGCTGCTTCTGAACCACATTCAACTAAATCATCATATCCAACTACTTCCGCTCTAATAAATCCTCTTTCAATATCAGAGTGAATCTTACCTGCCGCTGCTGGTGCTTTAGTCCCTCTTTTAATTGTCCACGCTCTAACTTCTTGAACTCCAGCTGTTAGGTAACTCATAAGACCAAGTAATTTATAGCTAGTTTCAACTAATTTATCTAGTCCTGATTCATCTAATCCATATTCACCTAACATTTCAGCTTTTTCATCATCTTCAAGTCCTGATAATTCTTCCTCAATTTTAGCGCTTACAACCATAACTTCTGAATTTTCTTCTGCTGCATACTCTTTAACTTTTTTAACATAATCATTATCAAAGTTACCTTCCATAACATCATCCTCAGAAATATTACAAGCATATAAAACTTTCTTTGAAGTAATTAAGAATAAGCTTTTTGCAAAAGCATCTTCTTCTTCTGTAACTTCTAAAGTCCTAACAGGTTTATTAGCTTCTAATTGCTCCTTCATTTTTTCCATGATTGCATATTCAAATTTCGCAGTCTTATCTCCTGATCTTACAAGTTTTATTGATTTCTCCATTCTTCTTTCTAAAACTTCTAAATCGGAAAATATTAATTCTAAATTTATAGTTTCTATATCGCGTATTGGATCAATAGAACCATCAACATGAACAACATTACCATCATCAAAGCATCTAACAACATGAACTATTGCTTCAACTTCTCTAATATGTGATAAAAATTTATTTCCTAATCCTTCACCCTTAGAAGCTCCCTTAACTAATCCTGCTATATCATAAAACTCTATTGCTGTGTATACCTTTTTCTTTGTATTATACATTTTTTCTAAAACTTCTAATCTCTTATCTGGAACACTTACAACTCCAATATTGGGTTCAATTGTACAAAATGGATAATTCGCTGATTCCGCCCCAGCCTTTGTTATCGCATTGAACAATGTGCTCTTACCTACATTCGGTAAACCTACCATACCTAATTTCATCTATGTACATTCCTTTCTAACTTCTAACTTTTAATATACCTTTAAAAATTATACTCTAGAACATTTTTTATTTCAACTCTAACTTCAGAATACCTATAAGTGATATTCAAAAATTTTATTTCATATCCATAGGGCATATGGCAAAAACTCCTTTTAGTTAAGGTATATATATAATTTACCATGGTTATTCTTTAATAAATTTCAAATACTATGAATGATTAAACGTTAAGGCACAATCAAAAAAATAACAAGTCCATTTGCCCGCTATTTTCCATCATAAATGAAGCTCGACTCGCTACGCTCACTGAGTAAGCGATTCACACAAAATCATAGATTTTGGTTCCCTGCTCATCGGCAAATTGACCTAATAGGCCCGCTATGAGGGCAATTTGTCTCCTTGTCTGATGAAAAATATTCATGGCAACTTTGGACTTATTATTTATTTTCATGTGCCTAAGTTATCAATATAAGGCTTATGCCAATACTATTTTAAAGATTGAAGGTGAAAAAATGAAAAAATCAATAAAATCTTCTATTGCCCTTTCTTTAATCCTAAATTTAATTGTAATTTCTCCATCCCAATATGTAAGCGCTACAAGTAATGACGATGTAGATGCAAATGAATGTTTTCAAGAAGATGGAGTCTTTGGAGATATTTCAGATATTGATAATATAAGAGATATTTTTTCCTCTTTTAGTGATGAAGACGAACTTAACTGGTACTATGTTGGAAAAGGAAAAGGCCAAATCGCAGAAGCACCAAGAGAGTCTATTAATTTTCTTAAAGAAAACTCTGCTTATTACTTAGGTGATACTTCAAATAAAGTTTTATATCTTACTTTTGATGAAGGATATGAAAACGGTCACACTGGGCAAATTCTCGATATACTGAAAGAATATAACGTACCTGCTGCTTTTTTTGTTGTTAAACCTTATATTATTAAAGAGCCTGAGCTAATTAAACGAATGGTTGATGAAGGGCATATAGTTGGTAATCATAGCGTACATCATCCTTCTATGGCACAAATACATGACAACGAAAAATTCAAAGCAGAACTTAATGGGGTAGAAGATGCCTATAAAGAACTTATTGGAGAAGATATGCCAACATTCTTTAGACCTCCAATGGGTAAATACTCAAAAGAATCTTTGCAATTGACAAAGGATTTAGGATATAAAACTATATTTTGGAGTTTTGCTTATAAAGATTGGCTAATAAACAATCAACCGTCTGAAAGTTATGCGCTAGAAAAAATATGTAAAGGCGCTCATCCTGGTTCCATAATGCTTTTACATGCAGTTTCAAATACAAATACAAAAATACTTCCAGCAGTTATTAAAACCCTAAAAGAAGATGGCTATGAATTTAAATCATTAAATGATCTACCTACGGAATAAAAAAATTCCCTCAAAATAATTTTTGTTTTGAGGGAATTTATTTATTACTTTGTGTGTATTTTATTCGTTAGATTTTTTACATCATCACTGACTTTTATAGAAGAATTTTTCATTAGAATAATATTATTTAATGTATTTAAATCTTGAGAGCTATAGACACTATGATTAATTGGATAACTCTCACCTTTAGAATTCTTACTTTTATTATTTTTGCTATTTTTATTACTTTTATTATCATTACCGTTAAATCCAATTGTTAAAAAATCTTTTTTCTTAGTTTTAGTTTCATTACCTTTTGCAATATAAATAGCGTTGATGCTACTATATTTTATTGATTTTATTAAATCATTATTTTTATAAAATTCCACATTATTTTCTTTAAGTATTATATCTTGACTGTATTCTACTAAAACTGAAAGTGCAGTTATTATCCCAGTAATTACAAATATCCATAGAAGAATGCTCTTTGGTCCGTCTGCAATAATTCCAAACATTATTCCCATTACTATTTCAAGTATTGAAACACCTATCATTACACCATTTCTTTTTTTAATAACAATAGGAAACTTTGTACTCTCCATTGTCTATTCCTCCTTTAGATTATTTAGTTCTACGTATTTCTTTCCATTTTATAATTATACGTATACATATCATACTATTAAATATTATATACCATATATACAATATTTTTCAATACTTGTACATATTATTATCCCAAAATTTAAATGTATCAAATTTTAATATAAGTGCAAAATACTTAATAAGGCACATGAAAGGAGTGATTAATATGCCAAATAAAGAAGGGGCAATTAACCCAATACAAAAAGGAGCAAGAAGACAAAATTTACATGATAAACAAGATAATCTTGGTGGAAATCATAAAACCAAACCTGAATATACAAATTTTGAAGGAAAACCAATAGACTAAGGCACATGAAAGAAAATAACAAGTCCAAAATGCCATGATTATTTTTCATCAGGCAAGGAAGCAAATTGGTCTCATAGCGAGCCTATTAGGGCAATCTGCTGACGCAGCATGATGGAAAATAGGCTTGGTAGATGGACTTGTTATTTTTTTGATTGTGCCTAAATTAAAGAGATACTTAGTAATGATTTCAGTAAAACTAAGTATCTTTTTATGCATATTCAAAAAAACAACACGTCAAAAATCATATTATTAATTAGGGTAAATAACACTGTTTACATCTTCAGTAATAGAATTCTTTTCTTTAATTGATTTTTCCATAATCCCTTTTAATTCATTGTCAACTTTATTATAGAATTCTTCACTTCTAAGTCCATTCAAATTCACTTTAACATTCACTATAGAACTTTCTATAGCACTATGAAGTAAAATTGCAGAAATGGCCAAATCTGATAATAACATTTTATTCCCATACTTAGCCATAATCTTTAGATTCTTGTAAAATTCTAAGCTTTCCCTTGCTAAAACTAAAGGTGCTTCCATAGATTTTATCGTATTTTCTTTTATAGCTAATGCTCTTTTTTCTTTATCTTTTTCAGTATCCTTAGATAATTTATAAGAATCCATTAATTTCAAAAAATTTTCTCTATCTTCTTCCATAAGTTCTAAGCTTCTTGATGTAAATTCTTCAGACTCTTTTTTAAATTTATCTATAGTTTCTTTTTCGTTATTTTCTAAAGCCATATAATTTTTTTTACCTACTGTTAACGAATAAACCATAGAATTTAACGCTCCTGATAATGCAGCAATAAGTCCAGCTACACTACCACCACCTGGTGCAGATAAATCTGATCCTAATTCTTCTAAGAACTGTTTAATACTTTCATCACAAAATTTCATATGTTATTGTCTCCTTCTAGTTTAGTATTTTTATCTTATGTCTAAGGCATATGAAAGAAAACAACAGACATGTCCTAGACTAGGTACCCCTGAAGGTATATTTTGACCTTTGAGGTTATTACTTAAATTAAATTCAGTTAGCGTATTAACTCCAATTGAAAAGTTTCATTTTATCTTATGTCTAGCATTTTTAATTATTCAATATTCTTATTGTCCAAAATTGACACTAAATAACCCAAGTATATCCAAAATATCATAGAAATGAAGCTTACTATATATATAATCGAACTTTCGAATAAATTTACTGCAAGAATTCCAACTATTAGCGAAGTTAATGTTGTCATTTGAAGTTTTTCTTTTCTTTTTAGCTTATCCAAATGTTGTATTAAGAACATTAAAATCATTCCTGCAAAAGCAAGAAATAGTAGCAATGAAATAATACCATTTACACTTGCTGTTTGCACATATATATTGTGCAAACCTCCAAATTCTAATCCTGGTAAATCATCAGTTACACGTGCACCTCTAACGGCTTCTACAAGATCATTATTTCCAACTCCAGTTAAAGGATGATCTTTTATTACTATTGATGCTGACTCCCAAAGACTACTCCTTCCACTTGTGAAATTTCTAATATTATTTTTGTCTAATTGAAAAAATATTCCACATGTTAATATTGGTATTAATAAAAGTATAATTCTAAAATATTTATTTGTATTGTATACAAAAATAAATATGTATACTACTGCAATTACTATTAAATAAGCACTTCTTCCATGCGATCCTATCATTGTTATTGTCTGTAATATTACATTAGCTATCCAAAATATCTTAAGTCTATGGCTTTTCGCCATATAATTAAGATAAATACACATAACAATAGCTAATGCAGCTGCTATTGAAAGTGCATTCTCATTTTCAAATACACCTTTTGTTCCTCCGAATACAATTCCATTCAGCTCTATAGTTTTTCCTGAAAATCTCATTATTAATGAAATAATAGATGCTATGCACATAAGAATAGCATAAAAATTAGTTATTATATTCATTTCTTCTATCATAATTTTTTTGCTTCTAAAAACATCTACCGTAAATATTATTACAAATAATATTAAATTAACTACCCAAATTTCAATATTATGAATACTTCTGTAAGCAATAACATTGAATGCTAATGTTATTATCATAAAAAGTCCTAATGGAATATCAAATCTATAAATCTTTCTTCTTTTATAGTCTTCAATTATCATAAGTAATATTAAAATTGTTCCCCAACCAAATGCTAAATAATTTAATATCTTTATTCCAGGTACATCTTTTAACATAGTTACAAAAGTCAAACTTACAAACAAATATAGCAACTTAAAATAAAATTTATTATCTACAAAATCATATATATTTTTAATTATTTCCTTCATATACTTTTTTATACACTCCTTTTAGCTTTTCAACTAATACTTTTTCTGAATAGCTAAAAACTATTTTTTCTCTAATTCCACATTTATCATACATTTCATAATCTTCTTTTATCTTTATTAATGCTTTGGTTAATTCCTCCACATTTTTCTTTTTAGCTATTATTCCATTACATTCCTTTATTATATCTTCTGCTCCACCATTGTCAGCTCCTATAACGGGTTTGCCACATGCAAGAGCTTCAATATAAACAACACCAAACGTTTCATGTTCAGACGGAAGAACAAAAGCATCACATCTCCTCATTTCCTTAGAAACGTCTTCTCTTGATAAAGCTCCCAAAAGTTTTATCTGATTGTCCATACAGAGCTTTTCAATAAGTTTCTTTAATAACAATTTAAGTGAGCCATTTCCACCTATTCGTAAAGTTACTTTTTCATCTTTAAAAGCTTCTGTAAAAGCTCTAATTAAACATTCCATTCCTTTTCCATCTTCAAGAAAAGCACATGAAAAGAATTTAAATTCTCTATCATTTTTTGAATTTTTATTTTCAATATTTTCATCAATATAAAATAATTCCAAATCAACCATATTATTAATCACTTCAATAGGTCTGTTTACATATTCCTTTAGTTCTTTCTTTAGTCCATTTCCAACTGCAATTAAACAATCTGCATTTTTATATGCTTCATAAATATACTTTTTATAACTGTCCTTAACATATCTAGCATACTTAAGTGATGAATGTTCTGTTATCACTAATGGAATATTATATTTTTTACTTATATAAGCTGCTGCTATCCCTCCCCAAAAAACTGAATGAGCATGAATAATATCAACTTTACCTTCTTTTTTAACAATTTCTTGATAAAGTTTATCCATCCTTCTATTAAAAATCTTAAACATCAGTGAAGTTTTAGGCAAATAATTATAATCTTTATATCTATAAGTTCTGAGATTATCTTCTACATTAAAGTTTATCCCGTGCTTTTCATGAATCCTCCCAATCAAAGTGATTGGCCAAATCTCATTATATGCAACAGTAATTTTTTCATTATTATTTGCAAGAGCTTTAAATTGCTCCTTAAAGAAGCTACCATGAATTTTATTTCTTGAAGAAGAATACCAAGATGGAATGACCATTATATGCATTTAATCACTTCCTTCTAATATATTATTTAATCTCTCAACTATTGAATTCCATTCATAATTTAAATCTGGTGCACAATCTATAGCCTTATTTTTATGCATTTTTATTAATGTATAAATTTTATCTTTTATTCCTTTAGTATTATTTTCAGTTACAATACATTTTTTATTGTCTTTTACTACTCTTTTAATAGGATCATTTTCATCCCCATAAATTACTAATATTCTGCCTTTAGCTCCAAAATATTCATAAATTTTAGCTGGTATTTGTTTGGAATTTTTATTTCCAAATAAAAGCAAAATATCTCCATGTAGCATATATTTAAGTGCTTCATCAAAAGGTATTCTAGGTGATACTTTTGCTACATCTAAACTTTCTAGTTTCTTTTTACCTTCTATATCATCTATATTGCCAAAAAATAAGATATTTAGCATACTATATGCTTCTATATCTTCTTCCTTTATTTCTTCAATTGCCTTAATAAAGGGTTTTATATCTCTAAGTTTAGAAAATATTTCTCCAGTATAAATAATATTAAGCTTATCTTTTTTTATAAGTGTTGGAACTTCTTCATGAAATAATCTATCATATAATTTGGTATCAAAACCTCTATTTAATATGAAAGTCTTTTTATGACCATCACTTAATGCTTTATAATCTTTTAAATATTCATTTCTATTTGCATCTGTAACAAATATAAATTTGTCTGCTAAGTTAACAATATCCTTTTCCATATTTTTCTCAAGTATCTTTTTAACAATAAAAGACTTTTCTCTCGTGGAATCCTTAAGCCATGGATCACTCCAATATGTAATCCACGGTATATTTCTATATTGTTTTTTTATATAATAAGCACATAAATGCGAAGATGGAGGTTCGTGCATTGAAAATATAACATTAAAATTTTCTTTTTTCATTAAGTCTATTCCATATTTTCCTGCTTTTATTGCCCATCCATAATACATGTCTGGTATTACTACTGCATTTTTTACTCTTCTCAATACCTTCTTTACATTACCACATTTAATGTTTAGATTTAATTTATTAGATTTCGCATTAGTATCATCGATATTTTTAGGCATCAATTTTTTAAATACAATTCCACCATCAACAATATGAATTTTTATTTTATGGTCCATCATAGATCGAAGTGCTTCATCATAATATATTGAATCCTTTGGAAAATTAACAGTTAAAAGATGTACTTCATTATTATTAATTTCACTTAACTTATTCAAATATTGCAGCGTTTCAATAGCTGCTGAATTATTTATTAATGGAGAGTAGCAGGCAATAAATAATATTTTCATATGTCCTCCTATCTTTTAATTTTCTTTAAAATCAAACTTTTTATTTCAATAACTTCTTCAATTTTAAATAGATAACATAATATAAAATATATAATACTTCCAATAATAGTTCCAAGCAATAAAAGAACTATTGAATTTAGTTTACTTCTTAAACAAATTACTATAACTATAATTATGACTCCCATGATTATAGAATTTATTGTTATTATACCCATCTTTTTAATTATATCTTTTATTATAAAACCTTTTTCCAATTTAATTATACTTTTAAATAAAAGTATTGATGTTACTATCATAGCTATTGCTGAAGCTAATGCAACACCCATTATACCTATATACTTTGATAAAATTACACTGAAAATTATATTAATTATAACACCTATAATTCCATTTATTGTAGTAATTTTTGTTTTTCCCATAGAAAATAATGTTGAATTTAATATATCCCTTATTCCTGTAAAGAGTATTCCCAAGCCATATCCTAGTAGAGCAAGAGTTGTAATATATACTGCATGTTCAGTAAATTTTCCTCTTTCATATACGATTTTAACTATATCCTTCCCAAATATGATAACTCCAATAGTAATAGGAATTAATAATATAGCTAAATATAGAATAGCCTTTTTAAGTATATTTATAAAACCATTATTATCACCACTATGTCGCATATTAGCCATAAGTGGGTATACCACACTAGTAACTGAAGTTGTAATAATAGTATTAATAAAGAATATCAACTTTTGGGCATAATCCAATGCTGAAACTGATCCAACTTCTAAATATGAAGCAATATATTTATCTACTACCATATTTAACGAATTTGCTCCGGCTCCAATAATTACTGGAATTATTAATAGCATAACTTCTTTCAATCTTTCATCTTTAAAGCTTATCAAGAATTTATATGCATATCCATGTTTCAGCAATGATGGAACTTGAACAGCTACCCTAAAGAAATTCCCTATAACATTTGCAATTGTTAAACCAACAATGTCATAATTTTTAAATAATAATAAATATAATATCATAGGTAAATTGAAAAACAACCCCAAAATAGATGGAACAACAAAATCTTCATTTACTTGTAATAATGATGTAAAACATGCATTAATTGATAAGAATAAAAGATTCAAAAGTGTAATTTTTAGCAATTTAATTGCAAGTAGTGATGTTTCTTCTGAAAATCCAAATATATTAACTATTTCTTTCGAGAAAATACTTGTTATCATAAAAAAAATCAATGATACAATAAAAAGTATGTTGATTACGTTATTTGCAAAACTATACATTTCTTTTTTGCCCTTTTTAGCTTTAACTTTGCTTAACATAGGTAAAAAAGCAGTTGATATTGCAAGTCCAACTAATGTAAATATTATCTCGGGCACAGATACAGCAATATTGTAAGCATCAGTATATATTCCTGCACCAAAGTTTTTTGCAATAAGCATATCACGAATAAAGCCTAAAGCTCTACTTATTAAAGACACTATCATTATTATAAATGTAGATTTAATTAAACTGCTTCCCCTTTTCATTTTACCACCTATTTATTCCCATATATACTTTACTTGATGTCTAGCGATTCTAGCATTTCCATATTTTTTAAAAATGTGATCTAAGAACTGCACGACCTTAAACATTATTGACTTTATCTTTATTCTTTAATACTAATAATAAAAATTTTGGTATAAAAGCTAATCTTTTTATCCTAAAAGGCTCTTTTATAACTCTGTATAACCACTCTAACCCTAAAGATATCATCCATTTGGGTGCTCTTTTAAGTTCGCCTGCAAATATATCGAAAACACCACCTACTCCCATAAATATATGAGTATTTGAAATTTTTATAATTTTCCGGATAAATATTTCTTGTCTTGGAGAACCCATAGCTACAAAAATAGCCCAAGGCTCACACATTTTTATATCTTCAATTATATCATCACAGTTATTTAAATCAAAAAATCCATTATGAAATCCAGAAACCTTTAAATTAGGAAATTCAAGCTTAATATTTTCTACGCATTTTTTAAGAATTTCTTCTTTTGCTCCTAATAAATAAATTGATTTCGCTTCTAAATTTGCTTTAATTAAAACTTCTCTAACAACATCTATTCCAGCTATCTTCTCTTTGACTGGTTTTTTTAATAATTTTGCAGCAAGAACTGTTCCAACTCCATCCGGTATTATTATAGATGATTTATCATTAAAGTTTTCTTTAAGCATAGGATTATTTAATCCATTAAATAAAACCTCTGGATTTCCTGATATTATATTTACTTTATCAAGATCTTCTATATAATTCATTAAAGTTTTTTTATCTTTATTAAAGATATTAAAATCGAGTATTTTTGTAAACATCTTATCTCCCAATTAATTCAGTTAACAGTTAGCAGTTAACAATTAACAGTTAATTGAAAATCCTGTAAGGATTTTATCCTTAATTGTCAATTGTTCATTGTTCATTGTCACTTGATTATTATTTTATTGTTCTATTTAGCATTTGATCTATTTCTACTACTATTTCATCATCTGGAGCCAATTTTTTAGCAATATCTAAATTAAGTTTGGCTTGTTCTTTATCGCCTAAATTTATGTAACACATTACTATATTAGTACATATTTCAACTTCTTTAGATGCTTCAAAAGCCTTCCTAAAATATTTTATTGCTTTTTCATAATCTCCAATAGATGCATAGTTCATTCCAAGTTCATTAACAGTTTCAAGGCTTCCAGACTCAAGAGAAAGACTTTCTTCCAAGTAATGTATAGCTGTTTTATAATTTTCAATTTTTCTGTACCCAACACCTAAATAATAATAAACTAAAGGATTTTCTTTAAATTCTTCACATAATGGAAGTAATAGTTCAATTGATTTCTTAGGTTCATCTTTTAAATAATCAATTGCTTTTTCAAAGTGACTTATATTGCTAATATCAGTTCCTATCTGTTCAATTTCAGGTGTTTTTTTTCCACCCTTGTTTATATATTCGTTTATTTCTGCTTCTGCGCCTTTATAATCACCTTTATCTTTAAGTATTAATGCATTATAAAGATATGGCTCTGGAGATTTTTCAAATTTTTCTTTACATTCATCAATATCTTCTAATAAAATTTCCGCAAAACTTGAATCCTTTTCTCTTATGGTTTCTCCTACAGCCAATAGCTTAGTTAAAATTTCTTCTTCCTTAGTGTATCTATAAAGTCCTTTTAATAAAATATAAGCATCTTCTAATCTATTTTTCTTTATTCTATCTGCTATAAGACTTTTTACACATTCCTCAGAATCAGGAATATATGATAAAATTATTCCATAATCTTCATTATATTTAATATTTTTATCTGCACCAAAAGTGATGAACATGCCTTCAATAAAATAATATATTGGCAAATTACTTAGTTTTATTTCATTATTTGCATTAGCAGCAACATATTCAGCGCTTATAGGCATATACAAATCATCACTTTTGAATTTCACATTTTCTGGAATATTGATACTCTTTTTAAAGCCATCCTTTTTCATCTCTAAAAATAATATTTTACTTAATTTATCTTTATACATTGTCTTGTAATTACTCATTTTTACACCTCTTGTTTAATTGTCATTATCAATACTTCGTTCAATTGTTAATTGCCTAAGTATTCATTAATAACAATTATATTTTTAAGGAAACTCGACTCACATTCGTTCGCTGAGTAAGTGACTCACACAAAATCATAGATTTTGATGTCTGCTTAACTGATTCACACCAAATCGTAGATGCACGATGTGAAAGCTCGAGGAACCAAATATAAAATTTGGAGCATCATTTTTTGGACTCTCACTTTTGGGTTCTCTACTTAAAGAAATTGCTACCACCTAAAAGATGATAGCAATTTATATGGAAATTTAGTTTAACTTTGAATTAATAATTCCCATTACTTTTTCTTTAAATTTTGCAATATCTTTATCTGCATTATCTAAACTACTACTCTTTACTGCTAAATAAATCTTCATCTTTGGTTCTGTTCCTGATGGTCTTATTACGAAATATGAACCATCCTCTAAGATGTACTTTAATACATTAGACTTAGGTAAGTCAATAGTCGCTTTAGTGTTATTTACAGTATTTTCTTCAATGCTTAATTTATAATCTAATCTTGTAATAATTTTAACTTTATCAACTTCATTTATTGGATCATTTCTTAGTGCTTCTATACAAGCAGTTATCTTTTCTTGACCCTCTTTACCCTTTAATTCTAATGATACAAGATTTTCTTTAAAGTATCCATACTTTTCATATAATTCTATTAATGCATCATAAAGACTCTTTCCTTGTTCTTTATAATAAAGACACATTTCACATACTAACATGGCAGCTATTACTGCGTCTTTATCACGTACAAAGTTTCCTGCAAGATATCCATAGCTTTCTTCAAATCCAAAAAGATAAGTTTTATTTCCTGCATCTTCAAATTCTCTGATTTTTTCACCGATATATTTGAATCCTGTTAATACATCCATAATTTCAATA
>Ga0302161_10000243_pt1 | contig 14268 bp, 11 predicted proteins | sample I_Fen_E2_1_FD_193498 | JGI IMG/M metagenome (GOLD analysis project Ga0302161, IMG submission 193498) | Peat permafrost microbial communities from Stordalen Mire near Abisko, Sweden - I_Fen_E2_1 | ecosystem: Environmental > Terrestrial > Soil > Wetlands > Permafrost | place: Sweden: Abisko...
CTCTGGTTGGATGAATCATTAACACTTACAGTCAGCCCCGTGGTTGTTGCCGACACTTTAATTCCTGTAAATGCCATTGAATAAATCATCATTACAGCTAAAAAGAAACTTACAAACCTTTTGTTTAATCGCATTATTTTTTTCATAACATATTCCCCCTTTTTTTATTTATTTCTAAACGCAACCCTAAATTTAATAGTCTGCTCTACATCGTCGTAGCCTTTCTCTTTTCTTAACACAATAGTAAATTCAATGGAATTAATATTTTTCAGTGTATTCTCTTTATTAGCATTAATTACACTGCTATCTATTTGTAAATTCTGTACATTACTTGAAATTGGTGTACCACCTATCCGTAGTTCGTATATTTTACTTCCATCTTTATAGGTCTTTCCTAAATCTATTTTCTCAATTTTCAAATCATATGAAGCTCCTGCTTCAGTTGTTTTATAATATGAATTAATTGATATCTCATCTATTTCGTTAGTATTACTATTCCACTTAGATAGGTCTTCAGGTTCTATACCTGTTGCCTGCATTCCAATATCACTTATTTTTTCTTGAATTGCTTGTCCTTCCATTTGTAAAGTAGTTTTAACATCAGAATTAGAAAAAACCTTATTTCCTGCAATAAACATAGAACTTGCAATTCCTAATATAATTACTGTTAATGCTATTGTAATTATCATTTCTATCAATGTAAATCCAGACTTTTTCTTTTCCATCGTTAAATCCACCTCCTTATTTAAGGATTTTCCATAATTTATTTTCTAAAAAGTTCTTTAAATCATAGTTAGCATCAGTAATATTGGGAGTTGCAACAATAGTATTTGCATCCGCTAACTTGCTTTCACCAAATACAGTTTTAAATGTATCACTGTTCTGCACTTGAAGTCTATCTACAACACTTGAATCATACTTTATTGTTACATTTGCCCCGTTAATATTTAAATCACCTTCAGCAATAATACATCCATTAATCGTAATATCACGATCAATAGAAATATTTCCCAAAGAAGCTATAACAGCTTTTAAAGTATATCCATCACTACCTTTGTTTCCCACATATATTTTTACATTCTTAGGATCAGTGTTATCTATTTTATCTTGAGTATCAGTAGATGCACCTTTTAGAATTTGTATTTCTGCACCTGTACTTGTATTTCCATTAAAAATAGCATGTTCATCTCCTGGTAAGTAATATTCTTGTAAATCATCTCTTTTCGTTGTTGGAATATTATTAGTATTAATTAATGAGCTAAACTCAGTTAATAATGTGTTATCATAGTCCTTTTCTTTAGTAGCAGATTGATCAAATTTATACACCTTACTTGCAAATTCTGCTTTTTTTCTATATATGACGTTATTGTCAGCTGTTGGTGATTCTAAGCCTGCGTAATAACTGGACGGTATTACTGTATTTTTGCTACCTGTTTTATAAATTATAACACCAGAAGAGTATATATTATCCTTATTAATAGTGCCATCCTTTTGTGGCCAACTAATCCCTCCAGCATCTGGATTTTTATCTTCCCAATACTTTTTAAAATGGTTCTCTTTTATTTCTACAGCTGTCGGCGTTGTAATTGATTGATCTAATGGGTCTGGCTTTGTTATATCTGGCTCTAATAATTGTAATGGAGGATCACTAACTATCTTTTCAGCATCATTTAACTTGACAGTATAAGCTATATAATTTCCTTTAACAGCCCCTGACTCTGCTGTTTGATAGTCACTATCTGTAGCAATATGTGCCATTCCCATAATATATGCTGAATTTGTAATATTAATTGTTGATCCAGTATTTCCATTAACTATTATGCTACTAGATGATTTTGCAGTATCTGCAAGAGGAGTATCATTAATTCCATAAAAATCATTTATAGTTATTTTTGCATTGTTAGCATTTAATGCTAAATCATTATCTACTATCACTCCTTGGCTTACATCTAATTGGCTTTTATCTATTTGGTTTGCATTTACCAATACATTACTATCAGTTTCCCCTACATATACATTTCTAGCATATAAATTTTCATCAATAGTTGCCGTTGTAGCATCTTGAATATTAAAAGTTCCTCTCGTAATAACATTATTTGTAAATTTTACTCCTGTACTCTTATTCAATGTTATTCCTCCAAAATATTTTCCATATACTTTCCCAACTGTGGTCGTATGGTCAGCACTACCATTAACAAATATTTCTCCACTAACAGTTAAGTCATTTGCATTATTTATGTTCATATTTCCATAAATTGTTAATGCTCTATCTTTAGTAGCTAGGTATTCCTGTACATTCGAATTTTCAAAATATATATCCTTATAATTAGGAACTGATATTTTAAAATTTGCTTGAAGTTGTCTTTGGTTAGTTGTATTAAAATTTGATATCACCTTTATAGCATCATACTCTTGCTTTTCGTATACAGTAAATTTTACAGTTTCATGATGTTCACCACCATCGGCTGCATTATATATTCCTTCTAGTATACCTGTAGAAACATTTGTAAGGTTACCAATTTCTGCAGTTAGCGTTGGTGCGTCACCACTTTTGATTCCAAAATTCACAGTTTCAGTAGTATCTGTATCATCTATAGAAGTAACTTCACTAACATATCTATGCTTTACTATTGAGTCTACAAGTTTAGATGCTATAAAATTCTTAAAAGTTCTTTTGAATTCTTCATTAAGAAGAATCTGCTCCAAATTTTGATCTTCTAATATTAAGCTATTTTTTTGTACTATAAATCTATTTTCTTCTGCTATATCTTTATCTATGTCACTCTGCTTCCTTGTATATGTAGGCGTTTCTTCTTTAAAAACATCAATAGCTTTGTTTAAATTATCAATTTCTTTTTTTAAAGCCGTAATATCAGCTTCTATACTTTTATATTTTTCATCATTAGGACTTTTAGTATTTCCCTCTGTACTTTTTAATGCTTCAACTTCATAATATCCATACTTAGTTGCAGCATCAAAAGTCTTTCCGATTATATTATATGCAACATCTAACCCAGAATCTGAAGCATATAAATTTTCAACTCTTTTACTTTCTGCAACTCTAGCTTTATAATTACCTGCCACCATTGATATCATAGCTATTGATACTGTAGATACAAACATAAAAAGAATTATTACTACAATTAAACTGGCACCCTGTTTTTTTCTTTTCATAAATTCACCCACCTTACAAATTCCTTAAGAGTTTGTTATAACTCATCAACGCTTATTTTATTATTGCTATCCTATGTTTTTCTTAGAGTACCCTGTAAATAAGTTATCCTTATCTTCTTTTATTTCATTATTCGTATATTTCATATAATCACTTATTTCAACTTTAACATCATATAAAGTTCCAACTTCTTGCTGTTCTATATTTTCTGACCGATTATCATATATATTTACTCCACCATTACGTACTTTTACATTTGCATTCAAGTCTTTTTGTTTTTCAATACAAACTTTTTCAATTGTTTTGGTTTCATTATACATATTTATTTCTATATCTGCATTACTTGGTAATGTACCATTAGATTCTTTATAATTACTGAAATTTATGACAAAATTTTTAAATATATCTTTGTTTATATCTGTAGTTGTTGGTAATAAAGTTTTACCTTTGTAATCTTTAATTTCAACAGTTTCTTCATTTACATCAGCTGCTGGTTTTAAATAAACATATAGTTCTATTTCATTTTCACTTGATGATGGTATTTCAATACTGTTATAAACAGAGGGAGTATATGTTCCTAGTGAATATGTCCAATATGATATATAATTTTTTACGCCTATTTTACTTATATAAATTCTATCAGCATTTGAATTTACTCCTTTATCTGTATTCAATGTAATTTCTTTTGTGTTCTCTTTAACTGTTGTGGGCGTTGCAGTTATTTTTTCAACATATTTTGTAGTGGCTGCAGTACTAGAACTGTAATCTTCCTTCAAATATCTCTCAGTATAAAAAACAGCACTACCTGTTGTTGACTGTTTTGTTAGCGTTATCCCCCCTATAGTAAGAGTATCTGTTTTACTAACTGGAATTGTAGCTTGTATTTCCTCAATTATCTTCTTTCCCTCCAAAGCCGCTGATTGTTTTACTTGCCCTGCTTTAGTCTGCTTTATAATAATCAAATATCCATTATATACACTCATGGATATTATTGTTAATATCATCATACTGATTACTACTTCTATTAACCCAAATCCTCCATGTTTTGTTGAATTATTGTTCATAATTCCCACCTACTTCTTATTAACACTTATATTATTTCCATCGCTGTCAATTGTAACCCTTGGATTATTCAAATCATCTCCACTTATATTTACCTCTAACACCTTGTCTGTTTTGTTAACTAATTTAAGCTTAATCGCTGAGTTATCATTTGCAGTTAGTCTCTTTATACTTATCATCTCTAAAACTATATCTTTAGATGCTGGTACAAACTCTGCTCCTAAGTCATTGTAATTAGCTGGGAAGGTTCCTTTTGATGTCTTATATTTATAATAATACTTCTCTCCATCTTGAGTTAATATTATTTCAACGTTTTCTTCTGAGTCACTATCTGCATAAACATAAGTTGTTCTTAACTTATCATTTGCTCTACCTAGCATTATTGTTGGTAAATCAGAATTTATAGATTTAACTGAAGCTATAAAATCACTAGGTTCTGTATTGGTAGACTTAGTAGGTTCTGTATTTGTAGAATCACTATACCCTTTATTGGTTTGCATATTCCCACTTGCTGCTTCTATGCTAAATGGCACACTCTTACCATAAGGATTAGCTAAATCCCATTTTAAATAACTTTCTAATTCATCATTAATCTTTGGAACTGAATAAATTTCAAGATTAATTGTTCCTTTTACGCCTAAAGTACCTGAACTTAAATTTATAGAATTTACTATAATTTTCTTTTCATTTGTCCCAATTGTATTTAATAATTTATATATACCATCATAACTTCCGTCAAAACTTATTACAAATTTAAGATACTGCACTGTATTTTTCTTTGTATCTTTTTTATTGCTTGCATCAGTAGTATTCGGATTACTTGCATTAATAGTATTTGTGTTATTAGAATCTTTATCATTAGTTTGGCTCTTTGTAGCATTATCTACAATTTTATCTGTACTTTGTTGTGTTTTTTCAGTATCTTTAAATGAACTATTATAGTTATCAACTACTCCTTGCAATGAACTTTCCGCTAAAGATTTTACTTCTTTTTTGGAATTTTCTACACTATCTGAAACTATAGGTTGAAAAGTTATTGACCCCTTTAATCCACTATCCTTTAATAAATTATCTAATTCTAATATTATGTGTTCTTCACTTATTGTTGGATAAAAAGGTAGACTTTCATCATTTATTTTAGATTTTAATATTTTGACATCACTTTTCTTACTCTCCATTGAATTTATTGTATTCATAGTAGTGTTATACTTTTGTTGAATCTCACTTTCTGTCTTACTCTTTTCTTCAATTTCATTTGATTGTGATAAATAAAGAAATTGATAATATAAAAAGCCTACTACAATACTTCCTAATACACATAACATTGTTTTTTCTTTATCACTTATCTTCATATTATTTAACATCCTTTAACACACATTTTATATCAAAGGAGTAATCTCCCTCTACTGAAATTTGTTGAGTATTTATCGAATTTACATAAGCATCTTTCATAATTGGTAGTTCACTTAAATTGTGTTTTAATTCAGCAACTGCTTCCCTATTAGTGGACGTACCTTTTATTAGTATAGTGTTTTCTACCACATCTAAACTTTTAAATGAAACTGCACTTGGCAACGTTGAACTTATATCTTTTAGTAACATATCAGAAACATTATTTCTACCGTTAACTGAAATCGCAACCTCACTTAGTGTGGTATCATATTGTTTTAGTACTTCTATTTGTTTATTTATATTTTCTGCTTCCTTTAAGTGTGTTTGTATTTCTGAAGCTGCTAATTTCTCATTATAGCTACTTATACTTTTATTTAGAAAAAATATTTTAGTAGTGTTAACACCAAAGCTTGCAATTATTGAGAATCCAATTATTGCCATTGCTCCATATATATACCTTTTAAAATTCATTTTTTCTTTGTTTTTCCCTAAATAGGGTTTAAAAAAATTTAAATCTTTCATATTACGCCTCCACCTAAACTCTTATGACTGAACCTATGGCATTTATAAAGTCATCAACAGGTTTGCCATCATCCTTTGATTTGAAGGCAATTTTAGTACTTCCATTTATTTTTGTTTTTATTCCAAGCTTTTCTGTCATATATTCTTCCATCCCATTTATCTTAGAACTTCCTCCAAAAATAATTATCTTATTCACTTCATTTTCTACATTTCTATTTTTATAAAATTGAGTTATTTTTTCTATTTTTTCTATCCAATCATCCACAACATATCTAACTTCTATATTTAATGGATCTAATTCTTCTTTTAAATTTATGTTTTTTATTTTAAAGTCAACTACTTCACTATCCTTAACACCACTTCTTTGTAATATTTCATCAATATCATTTCCACAATCTTTTATTATTCTAGTAAAATCTAGCTGATCATTTTTATATATATTAACATCGATAAAGCTTGCTCCCATATCAATAAAAGCAACTGTATCCTTTGATTTATATTCAAATTCACTATTTATACCTGTAAAGTTAATAAATTTATTTACTGCATTATAATTCACGTCTAAAGCATATGGCTTTAAATCTAGTTTTAGTAAAAGATTATAATATCCTCTAGCTATTTTTTCTGGATATGCAATAACACGAACATTAAGTTTTTTAGTTTCATTTATTACTTCTTCACCTAAGATTGTTACTTGCAATATATAATCTTCTAAATTTATAGGTAGATATTGTTGTATTTCGTATCTTACTACAGTATCCATTTCTTCTTCTTCTACTTTTGGAATTGAAATTTCTCTATTTATAATTAATGTAGAATTAGTTGTGCATGTAGCATCCTTAGCCTTTATTCCGTTTTGTTTTAATACTTGACTCAATTTATTATATAATTCTTCTTCTTTTTTTATTTCTCCATCTATAATTGCATCTTTTGGAGTTGTAACTTTAATATATTTATCTATAATTAAATCATTTTTATAATACATCCCTACTACTATTTTGATCATGGAACTTCCCATATCAAAAGCAATAACTTTTCTCTTTTTTTCTGGGGTTCTTAATTTATTTGTTTTCTTTAAGCTTTTTGAGAATTTAGCCTTTAATGTTACCATGTCCATATTCATTAGAGACTTAATATCAATTGATTTTTTCTTTTCCTTAGGGTTTATTTCCTTATTATTATTTTCTAATTCAGAACTTTTTTTCATATTCATTGCTCCCCGATACCCCTATTTTTAATTTCAATGCATATTTGAATTTATTTACAGTTGATATTGTATATAATTCTTTGTCACTTTTTTTATACTTTAATTAAATAATATATTCTTGATATTATAGACTTCGTGTAAAATTTCTATTTTAAACCTTACACGAAGTCTATAATATGTTAATGACAAATCAAATTCCTTATTAACTATACTTATTACATTTAGTTTCTTGATTCTATGAAACTGGATACACTTGACTTCCACCAGTAGTTGTTATAACAACACCACCAGCTTTAGTATAGGTAATATTAAAGGCTGTTCCTGTTCCTGTTTTAGGTTTAGGCATAGTACCACCATCTATATATTGTATAACATGTGCGTTGTTGGTAGCAATAGTAGCGTCAACATCAGTGATATCACCATTTGCTACTGCTGTTGTTACTGCTGTTGCAATTATTTTAGCATTAGCTTTATCTGCTGCTAAATTTGCATCTGTTCTAACAGCACCAAATTTAGGTATTGCTATTGCAGCTAATATTGCAATAATTGCAATAACAATGATTAATTCGATTAATGTGAATCCTTTCTTCTTTCTCTTTGACACTTCATTCATTTTTCTGATTGATAAATTATTCATTTTAAATCCCTCCTAATTTTTGTATGTTTTATTTTAATGCACTCTGGATCCCACATTGTGCATTAATTGCTCTTTTTTAAATTTGAGTATAACTATCAAACATCGGCATCATTATGGATACTACCATAAATCCAATTACAAGTCCCATTACTACTATTAAAACTGGTTCCATAAGAGCTACTGATGTTTGAATTATTGACTCTAATTCATCATCATAAAAGTCAGCTGTCTTATTTAATATGTCATCTAACGAACCTGTTTCTTCACCTATTTTAACCATAGAATATAGCATTTCCGGGAAGATTTCACTTTCTCTCATTGAAGAATATAAACTTTCTCCTCTCATTACCTTATCTCTTATTTTAAGAAGTGCATTCTCCGCAATCTTATTGCCTACAACAGTAGACACTATTTTCAAAGCCTCTATAAGTGGTAATCCACTTGCTATTAGTGTAGATAAAGTCCTTGTAAATCTTGATACTATAATCATTTGATTAAGCTTTTTAAGTATTGGCAATTTTAGTTTCAAATTACTTGAAATAAGAATTCCTTGATCGCTTTTTAAGAAAATCTTAAGTCCAAATGCACTTAATCCTATTAAAATTATTATAAAAATCCAATTATTCTTAATTACATCACTAAGACCAAGCAAAAATCTAGTAGACCATGGAAGAACTGTTCCACTTTGCTTAAATATCTCTGTAAATGTAGGCATTACAAAAGTTAACATAAATACGATTGCCCCAACAGCTACAAAGCTTAGTATTGTAGGGTAAATTAATGCACTTGTCACTTTATTATTAATTTTATTTTCCTTTTCATAATGAGTTGCCATTCTGAGCATTATAGCATCTAAATTACCACTTGCTTCTCCTGATGCTATTAAAGCTACTAACAAATCCGGGAATACATCTGTATGTTTTTTCATGGCATCTGATAAAACTCCACCTTTTTCAACCTCTTCATTTATATCTTTCGTAGCTTCTCTTAATTTTTGATTTTCAATTTGACCACTTAATATTTCTAAACATGTTAAAATTGGTACCCCTGCATTTAACATGGTATAAAACTGTCTACAAAATACTGATAAATCTTTAAGTTTAACCTTACTATTAAACTTTATTTCAATGTTTTTACTTTGTGATATCTCCTCTATCATTAAAGGGTAATATCCATTCCCTGAAATAAAATCTATAACTTCATCTTTAGAATTTGCCTCATAACTTCCTTCTATTTTCTCTCCGTCTGAGTTCATGACTCTATATTTAAACTTTCCCATCTAAAACTTCCCCCTTTGTAATTTCATTTCATTTTATTTTTTAATCATTGCAATTGTTGAAAGTTCTTCGATAGTTGTCATCCCGCTTAAAACAAAATCTTTACATTCACTCTCTAAAGTTTTCATTCCATTTTCAATTGAAATATCTCTAAGCGTATCTGAGTTTTCCCCTGCATTTATAGCCTCTCTATGTTGCCTCGTCATTTCCATAACCTCATAGATACCAATTCTTCCAGAGTAGCCAGTCTCATTGCAGTACCCACAGCCCTTTCCTTTGTGTAAAATAAGTGGTTTATTTACAGCTTGTCCTAAAAGTTCTTTTTCATATATACTTGCCTCATATTGTTCTTTACACTTAGTACATATTTTTCTAACTAGTCTTTGTGCCATTACTCCAACAACAGAGGTTGAAACTAAGTATGGCTTAATTCCCATGTCTACAAGTCTTACTATAGATGAAGGTGCATCATTTGTATGAAGTGTACTTAAAACCAAATGCCCTGTAATCGCTGCTCTAGTAGCAATTTCTGCTGTTTCTTCATCTCTAATTTCTCCAATCATAACTACATCTGGATCTTGTCTTAATATACTCCTAAGTCCGCTTGCAAATGTCAATCCTGCCTTTTCATTTACACTTACTTGGTTAACTCCATTCATTGTAAATTCAACTGGATCTTCTACTGTAATTATATTTATACTGCTGGAATTCAATTCTTTGAGAACCGCATATAATGTAGTCGATTTACCACTTCCTGTAGGTCCCGTAACTAAAATTATTCCATGTGGATTTGCAATTATATTGTTTAATTTCTTCATATTTTTTTCACTAATTCCAAGTTCATTTTTGCTTATTATAGAACCACCAGTATTTAAAATTCTTATTACTATTTTTTCTCCATTAACTACTGGTAATACTGAAATTCTTAGATCTATTTCTTTACCATCAACATTAACCATTATTCTTCCATCTTGTGGTATTCTTTTTTCTGCTATATTAAGACCTGCTAGAATTTTCATTCTAGTAACTAAAGGTCCTAAACTTTCTATTCCAAGGGTATTAACAGTTTGAAGTTTTCCATCTATTCTATATCTTATTCTTATTTCATTTTCAAAAGGCTCTATATGAATATCAGATGCTTTCATTTCCACTGAATTCTTAAATAAATAGTCAATCATTTTAACAACAGGTGCACTATTTACTTCATTCATATCATCAGCATTTGTTTTAGTTGTACTTTTACTTGTTTTAATACTTTCTGCTGAAAGCTGCATTGCTGCCTTATTAACTTGTTGGCTACTGTAATATATACCTATAAATTTTTTAATATCATCTTTTCTAGATATGAAAGATTCTATTTCAAACCCAGTAGATATTGCAACATCATCTATTGCAAAAATGTTTAATGGATCTGAAAGTGTAACTTTAATTTTATTATTATCAAATCCAAATGGAATTAATGTATATTTCTCACACAAATTTTGAGGTATTAAAGTTATTGCTTTTCTATCAAAATTTATTGTATTTAAATCTACTTTTTTTATTCCTGTTTGTTGCTCTATAGATTCTATAATATCGTCTTCTGTTATAATCTTACTATCTACTAATATTTCTCCAAGTTTTTTACCAAGTGCCTTTTGAGACTTCAATGCTTCTTGCAATTGATATCCAGTAATCTTACCTGCATTCACCAGAATGTTGCCTAATCTTCTTTTTTCAGTTGCCATTCTGTGTCTCACCTGCCTTTTATTGTTAATTAAACATAAATATATTTTTATATTATAAGTTTAAATTCTGCTTTTATATTAAGTAAGTATCTATCTATACGCTATTTAAACATTAATTGACTTACATTAATAAATTCCAATAAATTTTTAATATTTCAACTCCCCATAACATAGAAATTAAACTTCCGATTGCTATACATGGTCCAAATGCTATTTTTTCTTTTGCTTTTTTTAATTTTAAAGCTAAGATAATTATTCCTACTATCCCACCTAATATAATTGCTAAAAATAATCCTAGCAGAATTCCTTTAACCCCTAAAAATAATCCGCAGACAGCAGCAATTTCAATATCACCTTCGCCCATTCCTTTAGTTAACAATACTATTAACCCTATAATTCCAAAGCCTACTGCTCCACCTAAAATTAAATCAACAATTCCACTCCTATAGCTAATAGCTTGAATTACTATAAATATACCTGCTATAATTCCACCAAAAATCGTGGTACTTGTAAACACAAATTGAGTATCGTAATCTATCATTCCAATAACAATTAAAATCGATACTAAAATGCAGTATTTAAAAGCAATTAACGTTAATCCAAATTTTAAGTATACGATTAAATACAATATTCCGTTAAGACTCTCTATAAGTGGATACCTTATAGAGATTTTTTCATTGCAATACTTGCATCTTCCCCTAAGAAATATATAACTAAATACAGGAACTAAATCTATAGGACTTAAGTTATGTTGACATTTTGCACAATGTGATGGTGGAAATGCAATTGATTCTTCTTTAGGAATTCTATAAATGCAAACATTTAAAAAACTTCCTATAACTAATCCTAAAATAACTATTAAAGCATAATCCAATTTATCACCTTCTCAATATATCTATTGCACGTCTGTTCTATTTTGTAAATAATGTAATATTTTACATTATTATCTATTATATTATATGTTTTTTTATATAATTACAAGTCATTTTCAAAATGCTCAATTAGTATATTTTTTTATATAATTTATGTTTGTTTCTTATACATTACTTTCTTTTATATATATAAAAAAACCGACCTCTATTAAAATAAAGGTCGGTTGCACTGCAAACTCATCATATATAAAGTGCCCAAGTAAAATATATGAATCATAGTTTCCCTATAAAATGTTATATACTATTTATTATTTTACTTTTAGATAGACAATTTAATTGTATATATATCGTACCATATTTTTCTATATAATTCTATACTTTTTTTTTGGCAAATTATCCAAAATATTTTCTTGAATATTTATTAACAATATAGAGAATTTATGAAATATATATGTTGTAATTATAAATCTACATTATTTTAACTACCCGTAATGTCATTTTATGCATAGACTTTTTTACAACATATATATGTTAAAATAAAGCTATTCTGTAGTAATATTATGTGACTATTAAAAATAAAATACCAAAAAATGTATTAATTCATTTTATTATTTTTTATCCACTTTTCATATTCTTGATGAGATATTATATTATTATTAACTAACCTTTTTAGATCCATCTCTATTGTTTGCATTCCATACTTCGATCCCATTTGAATAAAACTATTTATCTGTTCATAATTACCTTCTCTAATTAAATTCTTTATCCCTGGCGTACATACCATTATTTCCATCGCAGCTGTTCGTCCTGTTCCTGAAGCATTGGGTAATAAAACCTGAGAAACAACTCCTCTTAATAAAGATGATAATTGAATTTTAATTTCATTTTGATGACCAGAATCAAATGAATTTATAATTCTATATATACTATTTGCTGCTCCCATATTATGCAAAGTTGAAAAAACTAAATGCCCTGTTTGTTCTGCTCTTAAAGCTATTTCTATTGTTTCTGGATCTCTCATTTCCCCTACCAATATAACATCTGGATCTTGTCTAAGCGCTGCTCGAAGTCCCATTGCATAACTTCTAGTATCCTGTCCAATTTCTCTTTGATTTATCATAGATTTATTATTTTCATATATATATTCTATTGGTTCCTCTAAAGTAATTATGTGTTTCTCTTTAGTCATATTTATTTCATTTACCATAGCTGCAAGAGTTGTACTTTTACCAGAACCGGTTGGTCCGGTAACAAGTACTAATCCATCACTTAACTCAGTAAAAGCTTTTAAAACAGGAGCATTTGCCAAATCTTTAAGTTTGGGTATAGCTTCCTTAATTACTCTCATACATATAGCATAACTTTCCCTACACTTATAAGCATTAACTCTAAAATTTCCAATACCAGGTCTATTATATTTAAAATCTATCTCTCCATCAGTTAAAAATTCATTGAATTTATCGGGTATTAATTCTTTAATATATTCTTCTACTACTTCACGTGGAAGTTTATCATCATTTACATTTACTAAAACCCCATCTATTCTAACCATTAGAGCTAATCCTGAAGTAATATGTAAGTCAGATACATTCCCTATATCTATAGAGTCTATCAATTTGTCTATCTTCAACATTTTATTCTTCCTCTTTCCATTTATAAAATTATACCGTATAAAGATAAGCTTATTATATTTAAATTATCACTATTTTTCTAAATATGTCAATATTGTTTATATTTTAACTTGAATATTTCAGAATTATATAGTTTTTTCGTCCACATATAAAAAAATACTTTTAAGTAACAAGTTTTTATTGTTCTTTGACTATAACTCCTTACTTGCATGTTATATTTACATTCTTTTAATAAATCTACGAGCAACAAAAAAACACTTTCAATATCAACAACCATGTATATCGATATTGAAAGTGTTATTATTTAATAAGTATACCATTATCCAGCAATTTTCATGCTTCCGAAGTAGCTCCTAAGACCCTACCCTTCCCAACCTTCTGGGAATTCAGCATTATGATAGACGTCTTGAACATCTTCATCATCTTCAAGTAAGTCTAACATTTTTTGGAACTTTTTAGCATCTAATTCATTTATTTCTGTATATGTATCTGGAATCATTTTAACCGATGCTTCTAAGAATCCAATTCCTGCAGCTTCCAATGCTTCTCTAACTGTTCCGAAGTCTTCCGGAGTTGTAGTTACTATAAATACTTCTTCTTCATCTGATGAGAAATCTTCTGCACCAGAATCTAATGCTATCATCATTATTTCATCTTCATCCAAATCGTCTTTTTCAATGATGATTTCTCCTTTTTCTTGGAACATGAATCCTACACATCCAGCGGTTCCCATGTTTCCTCCACCTTTAGTGAATGCGTTTCTTACATT
>Ga0302161_10000249_pt1 | contig 14151 bp, 8 predicted proteins | sample I_Fen_E2_1_FD_193498 | JGI IMG/M metagenome (GOLD analysis project Ga0302161, IMG submission 193498) | Peat permafrost microbial communities from Stordalen Mire near Abisko, Sweden - I_Fen_E2_1 | ecosystem: Environmental > Terrestrial > Soil > Wetlands > Permafrost | place: Sweden: Abisko...
GTGACTCTGGCATTTAAGTTTAAATAACCGGAGTACTTTAGAAAAATCAGATAAGAAGATGTTTCAAAAGAAATGTCTTATAGATAGAATAAGTTCTTTGCAATCTTCTAGCGAAGCGTAAATGCAGGGTGAAGTAATTCTCCTTATGTTATAAGCAAAAAAAATGGCGCTCGAGAAAATTCTCTCGGGCGCCATTAATCTTTGCTCTTTGTTCTTTTGTCTTTAATCTTTGTTCTTTGTTCTTTGCTCTTCTGTCTATTTATCCAGTCTCTCCATTGCTTCAATCGTAGCTTCGCGGCTACCAAAGGCCGAAAAACGTACAAAGCCTTCGCCGCTGGCACCAAATCCGGCACCGGGAGTAGTTACAATGTTTTTTTCTTTCAGCAAAAAGTCGAAATATTCCCAACTACCCATTCCTTCTGGAGCTTTAGCCCATACATAAGGAGCATTTACGCCCCCGAAAACAGTGTAACCTGCCTTTTGAAGTCCTTCGCGAATAATTTTGGCATTCTCGGTGTAAAAGTCAATCAGTGCTTTTACCTGTTTTTTACCTTCTGGGCTAAATGTTGCTTCGGCAGCACATTGCACTACGTACGAGGTTCCGTTGAACTTGGTACATTGACGACGGTTCCATAGTTTATTCAACGCCACAGGTTCGCCGCTTTCGGTATATCCCATCAGCTGTTTTGGAACCACGGTGTATCCACAACGTGTTCCGGTAAACCCGGCTGTTTTAGAAAAGCTGCGGAATTCGATAGCCACATCTTTGGCTCCTTCTATTTCGTAAATACTGTGAGGTACGTTGTCTTCGGTGATAAATGCTTCATAAGCTGCATCAAACAGAATAATCACGTTGTTGGCTTTGGCATATTCTACCCAAACAGTCAGTTGCTCTTTGGTAAGTGTTGTTCCGGTCGGATTGTTTGGGTAACACAGATAAACCAAATCAACTTTTTCTGTTGGCAGTGCCGGTACAAAGTTATTTTCAGCATTACAAGCCAGATAAACCAGGTTGGTCCACTCACCACTAGCTGTTGGTTCACCTGCACGGCCGGCCATAGCGTTGGTGTCTACATACACTGGGTAACATGGATCGGTAATGGCTACCCGATTATTTACGTCGAATATATCGCCAATGTTTCCGGTATCACTTTTGGCACCATCGCTAACGAAAATTTCATCAGCTTCAATGGCAATACCTTTTGCCGTGAAATCATTTTCAACAATTGCATTGCGCAGAAAATCATAACCTTGTTCCGGTCCATATCCTCTGAAAGTAGCAGCACTGCGTTGTTCATTGGCAGCTTTTATCATCGCATCCACAGCAGCATCGGGTAGGGGGAGGCTTACGTCGCCAATGCCCATACGTATAACAGGTGCTGTAGGGTTTTCTTCTTTGTGTTGAGCTACTCGTTTTGCTATCTCCGAAAAAAGATAAGTAGCCGGAATTTTTATGAAATTCTCATTAATCTGTGCCATATGGTTTTGTTTAAAATTTCTCCTTAACCCCCTAAAGGGGAATAAGAGTAGTTAGTTCTATTTGTTTTGTGATCCAAAGCTTGTTTAAAGCCTAAGGATTATTATTCTAATTGTAAAATAAGCGAGAGAGGAAAACTGATTTTGTTCCCCTTTAGGGGTTAGGGGTGGTTTACACCTCACCCTCAAAAACTGTAGTAGCGCCACCTGTCAGGTATACATGGTTGTCCGATTCTTTCCATTCAATGGTCAGTTCGCCACCAAGTAATTCTACGGTTGTTTTTCTGGCAGTTAGGTCATTTAGAACGGCAGCTACTACCGATGCGCATGCTCCCGTGCCGCAGGCCATTGTTTCGCCCGAGCCTCGCTCCCAAACGCGCATCTTGAGTTTGTTAGCCGAAATGACTTCTATAAATTCCGTATTGGTACGGCGTGGAAAAATGGCAGCATTTTCAGTCACCGGACCTATTTTGGGTAAATCCAGGTTTGCAATATCCTTGGTAAATATAACTGCATGTGGATTACCCATCGAAACGCAGGTAATGTTATATTGTATCTCGGGGCTGAATGTAATCGGTTCGTTTATCACGGTTTCTTTGGCGATAGTCGTTGGGATCAACTTCGATTCAAGTATCGGTTCGCCCATATCAACGGTTACGCTTTCCACCGTGTTGTCTGCACCAACGAAAAGCTTCAGTATCTTAACGCCCGCCAGTGTTTCCAGTGTTACTGTTGTTTTAGTTGTCAGCCCTTTGTCGTATACAAACTTGCCAATGCAACGCGATGCGTTTCCACACATTTCCGACTCAGAACCGTCGGCATTGAACATGCGCATTCTAAAGTCACATTCGGTTGATGGCAATATCATTACTAAACCATCCGATCCTATTCCTTTGTGTCTGTCGCTGTATTGTATTGCGAATGCCACAGGATCGTCTATTTTTTCTTCGAAACCGTTGACATATATATAGTCATTCCCGATTCCATGCATTTTTGTGAATTTCATTTTAATGGATGTATTTGAATTGTTTGAGTCAATAATACAGTACAAAGTTAGTCTCTGCCTGTTATATTCTTTTGAAAAGTGTCTGGCGGTTTTTATTTATTTCTGTTTTTGTTTTAATTTGAAGTAAATGTAATTAATTTACTTTTAAATAAACTGTTTTTGTTGTGATTTATGTGCGAAATGATATTTACGTATGATCAAAAAGATAGATGGCAACTAATAAAAATGCATCTTTCGTATGGTCTTGTGTTCTCGGGTCTTTGTATGGTAGTTTGTTGGTTTGTACGTCTGCTTTTGGTTCGCTTTTATATAAACAAAAACCACCCGTAAAATGATTTACGAGTGGCTTATAATTTTGAAGAAAAGTTTCAGCTTATTTGCCTTGAGACTGAGCGTCAGAAATCATTCTTTGGCTGGCATACATGTATACTTCTACGCGACGATTTGCAGCCCTTCCTGCAGCTGTTTTGTTGTCTCCAACAGGTTCTGCAAAGTTTTTACCCACAATTTCCTTGAATTGAGTTGCTGTTACGCTTTGTAGTTGTAGGAAGTTGGCAACGGACTGAGCACGATCTTGTGATAGTTTTTGATTAATTTCTAATGATCCCTGATTGTCAGTATGTCCCATGATGGTAATATCCATAGTTGGGTTTGATACAAGAATCTTCGCAAATTTAGTCAGAGCATCTTTTGAAGCTGCGTTTAATGTGCTTTTACCTGTTTGGAATAAAATTCCAGAGTCGAAAGTTACTTTAATAGCTTTTAAGTTGTTTGCATCTCTGATGCTATCAACACGGGCTCCTTCTATGGCTGCTGCTTGTGCTGCCGCTTTATCCATCTTCTTACCTATAATAACACCTGTCGTTGCTCCCACAACGCCACCTATAGCTGCGCCTATGGCTGTGCTTTTACCACTTTTACCAATTAAAGCACCTATGCCGGCACCTAGGGCGGCTCCGCCACCACCACCGAACAAACCACCTTTTGTTGCATTGCTCATAGAGCTACATCCTGCTAACAGGATGGAAATTGAGAGAATAATTGCTACAAGTCCATTACTTTTTTTCATGTTACAATTCATTTTAAATGTTTTTTCGTTTTTAATAAATATGTTGAAATCAATTAGAAATCAGTTCCATTACAATCAGAATCTAATTGGTTGTACGAACATCTAATATCAATTTGAAATCATTGCAAAGATAGTAATTTAAACTAAATAAACAATACTGTGTATTTAATTACATTTATCAGGCTGCTTTTTTCGCTCTTGTTTATAGCTGTAAGCCCTTTTTTTTCTTAAAAAAATAATTAATACAAAGTGGTGTATTGGTCATACTTTAGTTGCAAAGCAATAGTTTTTACTACGAAATTTTATCTCAATAAAAATATGTTTGTCTGACTTCATTTTTTTTAGAATTTGTTCAAATAAGAATTGAAAATTATTCAATAATATAGGACTATTGTGAATGAATAAAAAGAAAATACGGCTGACTCAGGAACTTTCCTTCTATGTAAATGTTTAATATACAATTAGAATTAAATGTATTAATTGAATATTATAAACTATGCCATCATTAGCAGCAATATCAAAAATTGATTTTCCTTTTAAAACCGATCAGCAGGAAGTGAAGCAATATGCCCGAAATTTATTTGCACCTTCTTATCCGCAAGTGGACAGGATGCTGAGTGCATTTGACAATACAGAAATAATAACAAGAAATTTCTGTAAGCCGCTTGATTACTATTCCGGTCTGCATGATTTTCAAGAGCAGAACAACGAGTATGTTCGGGTTGCTCTGGAATATTCGGTCGAAGCAATTACGCATTGTGTGGTTTCTGCTCAAATTAAAAAAGAAGAAATTACCGATATTATTTTTATTTCAACTACCGGACTTTCTACTCCGAGCCTAGATGCGCTTATCATTAATAAAATGAGGTTGAATCAAAATATCAATCGTATGGCTATTTTTGGTTTGGGCTGTGGGGGTGGAGTGTCTGGCTATTCAAAAGCTTGTGTCTTGGCTAAAGCCAATCCGGATGCGGTGGTTTTGCTTGTTGCGGTGGAATTGTGTTCTCTTACATTTTTGCGAGACGACTATACTAAGAGCAATTTTATAGGTTCCACTTTGTTTGCCGATGGAGTTGCGGCTTGTCTTATTACTGGTGATAATCATGCGAATAAAATAAAGAATAAAATTAGTTTTGTAGATACGCAAAGTAAATTGTATTATGACTCGCTGGATGTGATGGGATGGGAGTTTATGGATAAGGGATTTAAAGTGTTATTTTCTTCTGATATTCCCACTATCATTGCAAATAATGTAAATAATGATGTTACTTCGTTTTTGGATAAGAATAATCTGAAACTTTCCGATATAAAGAATTTTATTTTTCATCCCGGTGGTAAAAAAGTATTAACCGCCTATCAGGATGCTTTGTCTGTAGAAGGCGATTTTCTTAAGCATACGCGCGAGGTGATGAATGATAACGGCAATATGTCCAGTGCTACGGTATTGTATGTGTTGGATCGATTTTTTACGCAGGGTTTTGAGGATGGTTACGGACTTATGGTATCTATGGGACCGGGATTTTCGTGTGAGATGGTTTTACTTCAAATGAATAGAGGATAATATGGCTTTTATCATTTTTATAGTCGCTCTTATTTTGCTGAGAGTTGCAGAGCTGGTGTTGTCGGGGAAAAATGAAGCGTGGTTGTTGCAGCAAGGGGCGGTGGAGTCGGGACAAAAGCATTATCCTTTTATCGTGGCGCTTCATGTGTTGTTTTTTCTTTCGCTAATAATTGAGTATTCCGCAAAACAGCCGGCTTCTTTCAGCATGCTTTTACTTGTTTCCTATTTTTTACTTGTGATTTTTAAAGTCTGGGTTGTTTTGTCGTTGGGTAAATATTGGAATACGAAGATCTATCATATCCCTAATGCTCCATTGGTAAAGGCGGGGGCATACAAATACTTTAAACATCCAAATTACATAATAGTCATTGCTGAAATTGCACTTATTCCTTTGATTTTTGGTCTGTATTTTACGGCAATAACTTTCACGGTGCTTAATGCCATTATGTTGTCGGTGCGAATAACAGAAGAGAATAAGGCGCTTAGAAGGTGATGAATAAGAATAAGCTTTTACATTATACAATGTAACTCTTGCTTTATACAATGTAGTCATTGAGGCTGTCTCAAAAGTCTTTTTAGAACACAAATAAATAAAATACGCAAATTAATGCACTCTTATTGAATTGAAATTCAATAAATGATATTCTACTTTACAAATCTGATTTGCGAGAATTTGTGTTGCTTGCGTTATTTGCGTGCTTTTGATTCCCTCCTACATTATACAATGTAGCGCATACAATATAAGCCGATTATCAGCACTTCTCTGCTTGGCGGCTTTACAACCAATTTGTCTGTTTATTCTTCCCGTTCGAATGTTCCCGGATATACTTGCTACCAGCGTTAAGCACGTAGGTGGGTATGGCATTAACTACGTTTTAAATCTGCTAGATCAGCGTTTCTTTTGCGATCGGAATCTTCGATCCGCGTTTTAATCTACTTTCCTTTTCTGATGTGATTACACGACATTATATTTATTCATCTACTTAATCGCTTAACAGAGAATTTGTTTATTTATATCTTCGGGTGTGATTTACGAACGAGGTCGTTGGACTGTATCTGTTGGGGGCAAAATTGTAGAACTTAAAAATCATATGTAGCTTTTTTTATTACATGCTTGAAATACAATTGTTGCGTGTTTTTCAGAATAATTATTTATATTTGCAACAAAATGTTAGTTATACAAAAGAAATAGGGCTTAAGGATGAATAGGATATTGGTTGTAGATGACGATATTATGCATGTCAAGTCTATGGTGTATTTTTTAGTAAAAAATCTGGAATGTGATGTATTATCAGCCACAACAGGATCTTCTGCAATCAGTATTATTAAGAGTACAATTCCGGATTTGATATTGATAGATTGGAGTATGCCCGGAATGAGTGGGATAGAAACTATCATAGAGCTAAAAAATGATGACATGTTCTGCGATATTCCTGTCATTATGATGTCTGGACTAATGATAACATCTTCTCACCTAAAGACCGCCCTGCAAACCGGTGCGGTTGATTTTTTGCGAAAACCAATTGATGAAATAGAACTGGTTTCAAGAGTTCGTAATATGCTGCGAATTTCCGATATGCAGAAGCAAGTAAAGCAACAAAACTTAATGCTGCAGAATCAGTTAACGTCGAAAATAAGCTCTCTTCAGTATTGTGCAGAACAAAAAAAGACGATGGATAAAAAGCTGAAAGAACTTAAATTATATTTATCAAAAGAATCTGAGCAAATTCCGGAAGTTTTATTGGATGAATTGGATGGATTGTTTAATGACACTGAGTTAAATTGGGCTGACTTTCAGACGAATTTCGAATTTATACATCACGATTTTCTTAAAAGGGTGAAACAACTTTATCCTACTCTGACCAAGGCAGAGCTCAGAATGTGTGCGTTTATCCGGTTGAACATGACGAATAAAGATATAGCAAATATTATTTGTATATCTCCCGAGTCGGTCAATACGGCTCGTAAGCGTTTAAAACGAAAAATGGAAGTAGCTTCTGGAGTAAATCTTACAGATAAACTAATGAACCTCTAAACTGTAAGTTAATTGTGGTTAATAAAAATCTCCCTTTGTACCCTCTTTGTACCCTCTTTGCTTTAGTTGTAAACTAATAATATTGCTTAACATGGAAATACTTCGTTTTTTGAAAGAGCACATCAAACCGGATAGTTTGTTTATGAAATCTTCTCTGATTAATTCTGTGCATGCAGCTAATAAGAAGTTGATGAGAATAGTGACCGTTTTGACTTTGTTTTCACTATTGGTTGTTATCTTTGTTGGATTAATAAAATGTGTTGAAAATCAGTATACTTTTTTGTTCCGTATTCTTATTGTTCAGTTGATAATAACTGTCTGGGTGTTTTGCTTATCATTTCGGAAGTATAAGCTGTATATGGGATATGTGTCTGTTTATGGGATTCTCTTTATTACCTTATTGTCAGAACTTCAGAGTATTCACCACGGATTTCTTGTAGAGCAACGTGTGTTGTTTACAAATACTTCTCTGATTCTGTTAATGTTTGTCTGTAGCTTTTTGACTAATCCGAGGCATGTGATTATTTTGGGAGTGCTATCAATTGTTCGTATCGTGTTGTTCAGATATATAGTCGTTTCGTATTTCCTTCAGATAATATTTTTCTATCACATTGTTATTTTTTCATGTGCTACTTTCGGTATTTTTATTTTATTCAAGAAATTGTATTTAATGACTTATCAGGCAATTATACGTAATTCAATCATTACTCAAAAAAATAAAAAACTGAATCAGTTAATTGATTTCAAGCATGATATGATGAGTATGATTTTGCATGACATAAGGAACCCACTGAATAATATCCTTTTTGCTGCGCATGAAACTCAAATTTCTCATCAGGTATCGGACTCGGTACAGCATATACTTCAAATAGCAGATAATTTTATTGATGTTCACCGGATGGAAGAAGGGGCTATTATTGTACGACCGACCTATGAGTGTATTAACCAAACTATACTTTCGGCTATTGAACAGTTGAAATATATGTTGCAAGAGAAAAACAACCGGATTCAGCTCAATATTGCTGATTCGTTGTGGCTAAGTGTTGATCACCAGCTTATTGAACGCGTTTTTATAAATCTGTTTACCAATTCAATTAAACATTCTTTGCCCAATTTATTGATTGTGGTTAATTGTGAATTCCTTGAAGATTGTATCCGGTTTGAGATAAAAAACGATGGTGCACCTATTCATCCCGATGATATAAATAAGGTTTTTGATAAGTTTTTTTCCAAAGATGAGATCACCGAAAGTAGTTATAAATCAAAAGGCTTAGGTTTACGGTTTTGTAAAATGGTGATTGATGCCCATGGGGGAGATATCGGTCTGACTACTAATTATCCTAAAAACGGCACCAGTACATGGTTTACATTGCCACATCTGAGCTCTATGGCTTCTGAACTGCCTGTAAATGGTGAAATTATAGACCTGACGAATGTTCAGCTGACCGAACAGGAAAAAGCACTGATTAAAGAACATGTTGGACGTATTTGTCAGTGCGAGATGTATGAAATAGGGAGCATTATGAAAATATTAAATAGTATTGCTGTCCCTGATTCTCCGAATGTAGATGCCTGGAAGGATATGCTAATGGATGCTGTAGTAGATAATAACAAAGTTTACTTTAACGAACTGATGGAGTTATTAGATTGATTTATAATTTAGAAACCGGTCACTCCTAGGAGCGGCCTGTTCTATGCAATCTAAATATCTTTGCAATTCACACCCTTACTCTTCCTTCCATACTCAGCTGAGATTTCTCCAATGTTAGCTAAGATTTCATCCATGTTGGCTAAGATTCAGTTTGTGTTGGCTCATTTTCATCTATGTTAGCTAAGTCTCCGTCCATGTTAGCTAAGACTCCGTTTTATGTTGGGTCATTCTCGTCCATGTTAGCTAAGATTTCATCCATGTTGGCTAAGATTTCATCCATGTTGGCTAAGATTCAGTTTGTGTTGGCTCATTTTCATCTATGTTAGCTAAGTCTCCGTCCATGTTAGCTAAGACTCCGTTTTATGTTGGGTCATTCTCGTCCATGTTAGCTAAGATTTCATCCATGTTAGCTAAGATTTCCCCAATGTTAGTCCAATTCTGATCGTTACTTTCAAGCTTTAAAGTGATTCTGGTTAGTTGATTGTGTGCGTTCTAGCTGCTTTTTTGTTTCTGCCCGTACTTGTATAACTCCGGTATTAACTCAGGTCTACTGAAATATGCTTATTCAGTTGATTCTGCTTTTCCATTTATTGCTTATTCCGCACCCGGTTTAAAGCAATATTGTCTTCATTCCTAAAAATACCTTTTCCGCTAAAAACCTCTTTTGTCTGCATTTTTCTGCTGGAATCCTTGTCCCCTATTTGTACCCTCTTGTTCGGTTGTTAATGCATGCATTGATTTTACTTTTGCATCGTGATAATTTGGAAAAGTCAACATTTATTGGTTTATGCCGGGGCTTGAGTAGCGGGATTAAAATTTTTCCGAAACCGAAAAGGATATAGATCCGGAATTTTGACCAAACACAAACGATGACGTCAATTGAATTCCAATTGACATAAAATAGGGTGATGACTTTACAACAACATAACTATGGATTTTGTGGAAGCACACATGTGAGTGTGGAGCCGCTCCGTGGGTTCGTCCATACAGTTCTTCTCTTTTTTTATTTTGTACCTACGGAGCTTTTATTGAAATTGATATTTGGACAATGATTAATATAGCTCCTAATGGAGCATTTTTGAGAGCTCGGTCGGAGCAATATTATAGTATCATTAAAAAGTCAAGACGAACTCATTATATTCACACCATATACAGATAGAAAAAAGGTTTTAATACGATATAAAAAAATATGAGAAAGATCAATTTTAATTGTTCAAAAAGTAATTGTTTGTTCTTAGCCCTGTTATTCGTGGCAGGAACGGTACAGGCTCAGACTAAACTGGGAAATAATCCGAAGGTTGTTCAAGCAGCTTCGTTGCTCGAACTTGAAAGTGCGACCAAGGGGTTGCGACTTCCCCGTATTGCCTTGAACGATTTCTCACAGTGGACATTGGATGGAACAGCTGTAAGTGGTATGCTTATTTATAACGAATCGGGATCGGTGGCAAAAGGTATTTATTACTGGAACACCACCCTGTCGCAATGGGTACGGGTGGTAAATACAACCGAACTGACAGCATTGACACTGGGAGCTCCCAGTTCCACTTCTTACGCTAACGGAGGCTATATTTCAGGCAATGTTCTTTATCTGGCCTATGCCGACGGTACCAACCCGGGACTTCTATCGACCACTAACCAAACTTTTGCCGGGGCCAAAACCTTTAATAGTAATGTATCCGTAGGAGGTACTTTGGGCGTAACCGGAAACCAGACCAATACCGGAAGTTTCTCGCAAACAGGTACCGGCACCTTTAGTACAGGTACCGGAGCTGTCTCTCTCAATGGAGCTACTACAGCTGCTGGTTCGCTGACGGTTACAGGTACTACTGCTTTGAATGGCAACACTACCCTGGCAACGGGAAAAACACTAACACTTACTGGCTTGAACTCTTCGTTGCTGAAAACCAATGCTTCGGGTGTAGTGTCGGCGGCGGTAGCGGGTACTGATTATCAGATGCCAATCACGTTGACTACCACCGGAACGAGTGGGGCGGCTACATTGTCGGGAAATACTTTAAACATTCCTCAGTATGCCGGTTCTGTTTATACCGCCGGTACCGGACTGACGCTGACGGGTGGAGCCTTTAGCTTGAATACCAGCCAGAATATAGCAACATTGTCGAACCTTACTTCCAACGGATTGGTGAAAACATCGGGCGGCACCGGAGCTTTATCTGTAGCAGTAGCAGGTACCGACTATCAGTCGCCTATTTCATTGGGTACTACAGTTGATGCCACAACAGCCAACGGAGCAACCTTTGCGAGTAATGTATTGACCCTTGGCTTTGCTACGGGCAGTTATCCGGGTTTAGTCTCCATTGCCGCACAAACCTTTGCCGGTGCCAAAACCTTTAATAATAATGTATCCGTAGGAGGTACATTGGGTGTCACCGGAAATCAAACCAATACCGGAAGTTTCTCGCAAACAGGTACCGGCACCTTTAGTACAGGTACCGGAGCTGTCTCTCTCAATGGAGCTACTACAGCCGCCGGTTCGCTGACGGTTACAGGTACTACCGCTTTGAATAGCAACACTACCCTGGCAACGGGCAAAACACTAACGCTTACCGGCTTGAACTCTTCGTTGCTGAAAACCAATGCTTCGGGTGTAGTGTCGGCAGCGGTATCGGGTACTGATTATCAGATGCCAATTACATTAACTACCACAGGAGCCAGCGGAGCCGCCACTTTCTCATCCAATACCCTAAATATTCCAACTTATACACTGGCTGGACTGGGTGGTATAGGATTAACCGATCTGAGTGCAACATCGCCATTGATCTATAACAGCAGCACCGGAGCATTTTCTATTCAGGCGGCGAGTAGTTCGCAGGGTGGTTATTTATCGAATACCGACTGGTCAGCGTTTAGCAATAAGCAGGGGGCTATTACATTAACTACCACAGGAACAAGTGGGGCGGCTACACTGTCTGGAAATACGTTAAACATTCCTCAGTATGTTGGTTCTACTTATACTGCCGGCACCGGACTTACTTTGAGCAGTGGTGCTTTCAGCGTTAACCCATCACAAAACATAAGCACTCTTTCCAATCTTACTTCCAATGGTTTAGTTAAAACTTCTGGAGGTACTGGGGCTGTATCTATTGCCACAGCAGGCGCTGATTATCAAGCTCCTATTACACTGACTACCACCGGAACAAGTGGTGCAGCTACATTGTCGGGAAATACGTTGAATATTCCTCAGTATGCTGGTGCTACTTATACGGCAAGTAATGGTCTGACAGTTTCATCAACCGATGTACAGCTTGGAGGCACACTTTCTGGGGCTACTACCATTAGTCAGGGAGCTAACAACCTTACCTTCGGAGCTACTACGGGTATTACAAATATTACTAATATGAAGAATACCGGTGCTGTTTATGCTCATGTACGAAAAATGACAACATTACCTACAGGTGAAGCCAGCTGGCAGGCAGACGACTATATTGTTTTTATTTCGGTAGCAGGTGGTGGAGACGTTGTATTGCCAAACCCAGCCAACAACCCAGGAAGAATCTTAATTATCAGAAATAACTCAATTGAGGCCGGTGGAAGTGGTACATACGCTTATATAACTTATATTCCCGTAAATAATCCTTCTATAGCATTTAGTCGGGGACAAATACTTATATCGGACGGAACTAAATGGTATCTAGTTGCTGGAGTTTAGTGAAGTAAAAAATACAATGTCGAATGCTTCAAGATTAACTCTTTCCCCCAAGGTTACAGGAGTGAGGCATCTTGTAGCGTGGAAAGTATTACACCCATATTTTGGTTCACTTAATTCGACACAAACAATATGAAAAATACAATTTAGATTTCAAAAAACATGAATAGAATTAACTCAATATCCAGCGCAATTATTATACTCTCACTGTGGGTAATCCCGCATTCTCGGAGTAATGCTCAATCGCTATCGAACAACATTATTGTTGCTGGAATAAATAATCAGAATGCTTTTTTGGATGCTTCTACCAATTTTGATTATCTTACTGATCAAACAAATAATGGAAAAGGATTAATATTTCCACGGGCTGATCTGACTACATGGTCATTTAAAGTTAATTTGCTGGATGGATTTACTTTTCCCAGCGCGTACGATGGTATGATTGTTTATAATATGGCTACGGGAAACACTCCTACAACAGGAAACAACTCTACAGTGTCTACAGTTGTTCGCCCTGGTTATTATATATTTAGCAATCCAACTGGAGCAAATACCACCTCTGTTAGTAGTGGTACGTGGGTGCGACTCAATGATGCACAGATTACCAATATACCATCCGGAAGTATATTGCCCAATGTAAGCACTTCGGTTACGGGCGATGTCTTTTATCATACCACAAATGGGTTGGAAGTATTTAATGGAGCGGTATGGGTAGTATCGGGTGGAGGAGTATCGGCACTGGCAACTCCAACCGGATCGAATGCTAACGGGGGGGCTATATCAGGAACTACCTTGACACTGTCGCTGGCAGATGCCACTAATCCGGGCTTGGTCAGTACAGGAACGCAAAGTTTTGCCGGGGCTAAAACCTTTACATCGGCCATTACGGCACCTACAACAACTAATACGATCAATAACCTGATTATTAATTCCGGCGCTTTGTCGGGCATCACCGACTATTCACAGGCTTCGGGCAACTTTGCCATGATGGGGACAGGCACTTTTGGCACGGGAACGGGCGTTATATCACTGAACGGCAATACGACACTGGCTGCCGGGAAAACCTTAGCCCTGACCGGATCAACTTCGGGTACACTCGGCTTTACTGTACCGGCAACGGTGACTTCTTATTCGTTAACCTGGCCATCCGCGGTAGCAACAACTGCCGGACAAGTACTGACCAGTACCACGGGTGGCGTGTTGAGTTGGACCAGTCCAACGACCGGAGTAACTACTTTAGGGTCTCCCAGTTCTACCTCCTATGCCAATGGCGGGTACATCTCGGGTAGTTCACTCTATCTGGCTTATGCGGACGGAACTAACCCGGGCTTGCTTTCTACGGTAACTCAAAGCATTGCTGGCACCAAAACCTTTACGTCGGCCATAACGGCTCCTACAACAACCAATACGATTAATAGCTTGATCATTAATGCTGGCGCCTTGTCTGGTATTACCGGATATACGCAGGCATCCGGCAATTTTGCTATCTCAGGTACAGGCACCTTTAGTACCGGGTCTGGAGCTGTTGCTCTGAATGGTGCAGCTACTGCAGCCAGTTCGCTGACGGTTACAGGTACTGCCGCATTGAATGGTAACACAACCTTAGCTACTGGCAAAACACTAACTCTTACTGGTCTGAACTCTTCATTGTTGAAAACAAATGCTTCGGGTGTAGTGTCGGCAGCT